>OLND01001557.1_pt1 | contig 23333 bp, 13 predicted proteins | sample 1672031 | NCBI WGS metagenome assembly OLND01 (sample SAMEA3136638, study PRJEB25190) | human gut metagenome | biome: human gut; feature: human-associated habitat; material: faeces | place: Austria | collected 2013 | reverse complement strand
TATCTCTCTTTTCTTTTTTCTTAATTTTGTCCAATATCTATTGTAGCACTACAAATGCTTTATATAAAATAGCCACTTTCTATTGACATTTGTGTCTGAAAATGGTATAATATATATGTATTAAAGTGTCGATAAGATAAGTTTGGTGTTTTATTACAGAATATCATTGATTATTTTGTCAACTTTGACCTACTACACTGGTGCGAATTTGCACTAGTCTAAAACGGATTGCTGACAACTGTAAAACCTTTAAAACTACTACACTGGTGCGAATTTGCACTAGTCTAAAACTTCTTCCATGTGGTCAAGACAAACCTTTGACTACTACACTGGTGCGAATTTGCACTAGTCTAAAACTATGTTCAATCCACACACCAACACCAACAGCTACTACACTGGTGCGAATTTGCACTAGTCTAAAACTTGCATCTAATAATATAGCTCGTTTTACACTACTACACTGGTGCGAATTTGCACTAGTTTAAAACAATCCCATAAGCCTATAACATTCTCTAGGACTACTACACTGGTGTGAATTTGCACTAGTCTAAAACAAAGTGTTTGCCTTTATGAAATTGGCTTTGGCTACTACACTGGTGCGAATTTGCACTAGCTGGCAAAGTCTAACATCAAAAACAACAAATAAAAAATCCCTTAACGCTCAATGCGCTAAGGGATAACTAATATAAGGAGTGATATTTATGGCAAAAAAGAATAAAATGAAGCCTAGAGAGCTGCGTGAGGCTCAGAAAAAAGCCAGACAGCTCAAAGCGGCTGAGATAAATAATAACGCTGTTCCTGCGATCGCTGCCATGCCTGCTGCAGAGGTCATTGCACCTGCGGCAGAGAAGAAAAAATCCTCCGTCAAGGCGGCAGGAATGAAGTCTATTCTTGTCAGTGAAAATAAAATGTACATAACCTCTTTCGGCAAGGGCAATTCTGCTGTGCTTGAATATGAGGTGGATAATAATGACTACAACAAAACTCAGCTTTCTTCAAAGGACAACAGCAATATCGAGCTTGGTAATGTAAACGAAGTAAACATCACTTTTTCTAGCAAGCATGGCTTTGAGAGCGGAGTGGAGATAAACACTTCAAACCCTACTCACAGAAGCGGTGAAAGCTCGCCTGTAAGATGGGATATGCTGGGGCTTAAATCGGAGCTTGAAAAGCGCTTTTTCGGCAAAACTTTTGATGATAATATACATATCCAGCTTATTTACAACATTCTGGATATCGAAAAGATACTTGCGGTGTATGTGACGAATATCGTTTATGCCCTGAACAATATGCTTGGGGAAGGCGATGAGAGCAATTACGATTTCATGGGGTATCTTTCCACATTTAACACTTATAAAGTTTTTACTAATCCTAATGGCAGCACTTTATCCGACGATAAGAAAGAGAATATCAGAAAAAGTCTTAGCAAATTCAATGCCCTGCTGAAAACTAAGCGTCTTGGCTATTTCGGCCTTGAAGAGCCAAAGACAAAGGATACAAGAGTTTTAGAAGCATACAAAAAGCGTGTTTATCATATGCTTGCAATTGTGGGGCAGATAAGGCAGTGCGTTTTTCATGACTTGTCAGAACACTCAGAGTATGACCTTTACAGCTTTATTGACAATAGCAAAAAAGTGTACAGAGAGTGCAGAGAAACTCTTGACTATCTTGTAGATGAGAGATTTGATTCTATAAATAAGGGCTTTATCCAGGGCAACAAGGTCAATATCAGCTTGCTTATTGATATGATGAAAGGCTATGAGGCTGATGATATCATACGCCTTTATTACGATTTCATTGTGCTTAAATCTCAGAAAAATCTCGGTTTTTCTATCAAAAAGCTTCGTGAGAAAATACTGGACGAATACGGATTCAGATTTAAGGACAAGCAATATGACTCTGTGCGCTCAAAGATGTACAAGCTTATGGATTTTCTGCTTTTCTGCAACTACTACAGAAATGACATTGCCGCAGGCGAATCTCTTGTGCGCAAACTGCGTTTTTCAATGACCGATGATGAAAAAGAGGGGATATATGCTGATGAAGCGGCAAAGCTTTGGGGCAAATTCAGGAATGATTTTGAAAATATCGCCGACCACATGAACGGTGACGTTATCAAGGAGCTTGGCAAGGCTGACATGGATTTTGATGAGAAAATTCTTGACAGCGAAAAGAAGAATGCGTCTGACCTTTTGTATTTCTCCAAAATGATATATATGCTCACATATTTTCTTGACGGCAAGGAGATAAACGATCTTCTTACAACGCTTATCAGCAAGTTTGATAACATCAAGGAGTTTTTGAAGATAATGAAAAGCTCTGCTGTTGATGTTGAGTGTGAGCTTACGGCTGGCTACAAGCTGTTCAATGACAGCCAGAGGATAACCAACGAGCTTTTTATCGTAAAGAACATTGCTTCCATGAGAAAGCCTGCGGCTTCGGCGAAGCTTACGATGTTCCGTGACGCACTGACTATACTCGGTATAGACGACAAGATCACGGACGATAGGATAAGCGAGATTTTAAAACTTAAAGAAAAAGGCAAGGGCATACATGGTCTGAGGAATTTCATAACAAACAATGTTATCGAGTCCTCTCGGTTTGTATACCTTATCAAGTATGCGAACGCTCAGAAGATAAGAGAAGTGGCTAAGAATGAGAAAGTTGTCATGTTTGTTCTTGGGGGTATCCCTGACACGCAGATAGAGCGTTATTACAAGAGTTGTGTGGAATTTCCTGACATGAACAGTTCTTTGGAAGCAAAGCGCAGTGAGCTTGCAAGAATGATAAAGAACATCAGCTTTGATGATTTCAAAAATGTGAAACAGCAGGCAAAGGGCAGAGAAAACGTGGCTAAGGAGAGGGCAAAGGCTGTTATCGGGCTTTATCTTACGGTCATGTATCTGCTGGTGAAAAATCTTGTGAATGTCAATGCAAGGTATGTTATTGCGATACACTGCCTTGAACGTGATTTTGGGCTGTATAAGGAGATAATTCCTGAGTTGGCTTCAAAGAACTTGAAAAATGACTACAGGATACTTTCACAGACGCTTTGTGAACTTTGTGATGATCGTGATGAGTCGCCGAATTTGTTCTTGAAAAAGAACAGGCGGCTGCGTAAGTGCGTTGAAGTTGATATCAATAATGCAGACAGCAGCATGACAAGAAAATACCGCAACTGTATTGCTCATCTTACTGTAGTTCGTGAACTGAAAGAATACATAGGAGATATTCGTACAGTGGATTCTTACTTCTCCATTTATCATTATGTTATGCAGCGCTGTATCACGAAAAGGGAAGATGATACAAAGCAAGAAGAGAAAATAAAGTATGAGGACGATCTTTTAAAAAATCACGGCTATACGAAAGACTTTGTAAAGGCTCTCAACTCGCCGTTTGGATACAACATTCCGAGGTTTAAAAATCTTTCAATTGAGCAGTTGTTTGACAGAAATGAATATCTTACTGAAAAGTAGCGTGGTGTAGATACCGCCGCTCTCTTGGGGGACAGGAGGCGGCGGTAATATTCATTCTTGTAAAAGACGTGGTGGATATTCTGCTTGATTTGTTTTTTGGAAAGAAGAAGTAGGACAAGTGAAAATCAGAGCGCTGTATGCAATGTGGTGCGGATATCTACAAACGCTTAGCAGCATAAAGCTGTTGGATAAAGACGGCGAGATATCTAAAGATGTAACAACTCATATCACAAAAGAAGAAGCCAAAAAGTTGATGAAGCTCCTTAAAAAGCTGAATATTTTTCGATTTTCTACCTCATAAGCGTCATTAGGGGAATAGTCCCAATCGTCTGTAGAAGCGATAACAACAGTATCGTTCTTAAAGTCAACTATAGCGCCAACACCATATGTAGTGATAAGCTGAGTTTTTCTTATATCTCCAACGGAGATCTTTTTGTCTGAATATGTTGATATGCCATTGTTTTCGTCTTTGACTTTTTTTCTGAAATTTGGTTTAGGCATTTAATTGCCCCCTATCTTTTGGTAAAATAAATATTTGCGTTTGGCTCAACATTTCGTACAGAATTAAGTATGGTAGGAATATCTGAGCCGTTTTGATTATCTGCGCTTCTGAACAAAGCAATATCTTCATTATGATAATCGGTAAAAACTAATTTATTTGGAAGCCGCTCTGTCAGAGTGACCCAACAATCAAGGTAATAATCGAGCCATTCTTCTGCATAATCTCTTATTCTGGACTCGATACTTTCGACACGTTCAAGCATGGTTTGTTATATCTGCTCTATATCTTTATCATCAGCAGTTTTTCGACGATGGCAGCAAAAATCCTGCTCTCACACAGAAGATCGTGGACAGCGTATCGAGGCTTTATGAGAAGGATCAGAAGTTTGTGCTGGAGATTTCGGAGAGGTTGGGGAAAGATTGAATCGATAAAGTGCCTTAATGCTAGTCATAAGGCACTTTTGCTATGTGGAGCATACAAAAAAGAGTTACGCTTTTTGATCCATCAAAGCATGACCCTACTTTTTTTAGGTAATACAAAAACTCCCCCTGCGGCGTTAAGTTCTAATAATAAAAAAAGCCATGACGGACAATGCCCGTCACGGCGAGTGACTGGTCGAGGTGACGGGACTTGAACCCACGGCCTCTGCGTCCCGAACGCAGCGCTCTACCAAACTGAGCCACACCTCGAAATACCACTGTAATATTATATCACACCCATCAAACCTTGTCAAGGCGTTTTTTTCTGTTTTGTATCCTCTTTGCTCTTTTTTACTGCGTTGACCTTTGGTGTATGACGAATTTATTGAAATCATTCTCATTGTAACTTATTTTCATTGACATACGCCTTGCGTTGTGATATTATATATATAAAGGTGTTCTCATTTAAAAGTTTTTGTATGAGGTGATGAAATTGATGAATATGAAGAAAAGAATGTTGAGCATTGTCCTGTCTGGCGCAATGGCTGTTTCTACTGCTGTGTCTGCTGGATCGTTCAGTGCATTTGCCGTGGCGCAATGTGTTGCGTATTCAGGCTCTAATGTGAATGATCAGGACTATGTGCAATGGTCTGACACAGTGAAATCTTACCTGACAGTGTGCGACAACGGCAATTATATGCGTGTCCAGTCAGGCGCTATCGAGGGCAAGCTCCTTGTGGAATATTACAGCTCTGATTTTGAACCGCTCAGCACTAAGCTTATCGACAATGAACTGCCGGTCTTTGGCGCTTTCTATGACTCAGGTGATAATTATTATGTCCTTAGCGGTCAGGAAAATCCGAAACAAAACGACTCCCTCGAGGTTTTCCGTATAACGAAGTATGATAAGAATTGGAACAAAATAAAGTCCTGCGGTCTGTATGGAGCTAACACTACAGTTCCATTCGACGCAGGCTCGGCAAGAATGACCCATAGCGGTGACCACCTGCTTGTGAGAACCTGCCACAAAATGTATAAATCAAGCGACGGCAATAATCATCAGGCTAATGTTACCATTGAAGTGGATATGCCTTCAATGACTATCACTGATTCATATACCGGCGTCATGAACGTTGATTATGGCTATGTGAGCCACTCCTTCAATCAGTTTATAAAAACCGACGGCAACCATATAGTAGCCCTCGACCATGGTGACGCTCATCCACGTTCTGCCGTTCTGGTGAAGTATAATTCTGATTTTACTACAGGCAAATTCTTCCCAAGCTATTTTGATAAGGTCAGCAATATCGACGTTGTAACATACCCTGAATATACCGCCGGTCACTATAACTATACAGGTGCGGCTATAGGCGGCTTTGATGTGTCATCATCAAGCTATATCGTAGCACAGAGTACAGTTGACCTTGATTATATCAATACGTCAGAAACACGAAACGTCTACGTTTCCGCTGTTTCAAAGGACCTTTCCACAAACAAGCTCAATAAGATAACTTCTTATGCAGAGGGTACAGCTTCAGCTTCTGCTCCACAGCTTGTGAAGATAAATAATAACAGCTTTTTGCTATTGTGGGCCAGAGATACAAAGGTAAGCTGTGTGAAGCTAAACGCTGACGGCACAGTAAACGGCAGTATACACACCTTTGAGGGAAGCCTTTCAGATTGCCAGCCTGTTATCAAAAACGGCAGAGCAGTTTGGTATGTTTACGATAAAAATAACGTGACCTTCAACTCCCTGAACCTTTCAAATCTTGACGATATAAAGACGGTTGACGTCAAAACAGGTCATGACTACGAAACAAAGTACGCATCAAAAACTGACGGCACTGTAACACAGACCTGCAAGTCTTGCGGTTATGTGAATAAGTTCACAGTTCCGACCTCTACCACTGTTTATTGGCGCACAGACATTTCGAATACGTCCTTTTCAAGCGTATTGAGCAAAACTCAGTTCAGTGTGGGCGACAGCATTGATTTCTGGCTTTATGACGATACAGACTACACAGTTGAATTTTCTGATCGCAGCATGGTAAGTGTAAATAAGCTTGAAAACTATGCTAATGATATCAGACGTATCACATTCAAAAACGGCGGTTCACTCACTGTAAAAATTTATCCTACATACAATCCGTCTGTAGCAAAGACATACAAACTCACCTGCGGATGCACGAGCCACACATATGGCAGTGCTGTTATCACAAAACAGCCTACCTGCACATCAGAGGGTACAAAAACAAAAACTTGTACACAGTGCGGAGCAACAGTAACAGAAACAATTGCAAAGCTTTCCCACAGCTACACAACCACAGTTGTTGCACCTACTTGCACTGCTGACGGCTATACACTCCACAAGTGTTCTGTTTGCGGTACTTCATACAAGGATAACACAACTAAGGCAACAGGTCACTGCTACGGAAATTCTGTTGTAACAAAACAGCCTACCTGCACATCAGAGGGTACAAAAATAAAGACTTGCACAAAGTGCAATGTGACAGTTACAGAAAAGCTTCCTGCAAAGGGTCACACTGCAGTTACCGACAAGGGCTACCCTGCTACTTGCACCACCGCAGGCAAAACAGACGGCTCACATTGCTCAGTTTGCAATACTGTTATCAAGGTTCAGACAGTGATAAATGCCACAGGTCACAAGTCAAGCGGTTGGATAGTTGACAAGGCGGCTTCTATCGGAGTTAAAGGCTCAAAACACAAGGAATGTACAGTCTGCAAGAAAGTTCTTGAAACGGCTGAAATTCCTGCACTTTCAAGAATTAGCATTTCAAAGGCAAGCGTGACACTTTCCACTTCGACCTACGCATATGACGGCAAAGCAAAGAAGCCTGGTGTAACGGTCAAGCTAAACGGCAAAACTTTGAAGAATGGTACAGATTACACAGTTTCCTATTCAAACAACACCAAGGTCGGAACAGCTACTGTAAAAATCACAGGCAAGGGCAATTACACAGGCTCAGTTTCTAAGACCTTCAAAATCAAAAATAACTTCAAGAAAGCCACAGTTTCGGGCATTTCCACAAAGGCTTTCACTGGCAAAAATATCACTCAGAGCATTACTGTTAAATACAATGGCAAAACGCTGAAAAAAGGCACTGACTATACAGTTTCCTACTCAAACAACAAAAAAGTTGGCACTGCCACTGTAAAGATAACAGGAAAAGGTTCTTACACAGGCACTATCACAAAGACGTTCAAGATAAATCCTGCCAAGCAGGAGATACAGAAGCTCACGGCAAAGTCAAAGGCATTCTTTGTGGATTGGGCGCAGAAAGGCTCTGCTACTGGATATGAAATTCAGTACGCTACCAACTCAAAGTTCACAAGTGCAAAGAAAGTTACCATAACAAATAAAAAGACCGATACCAAGACGGTTTCTAAGCTTTCGGGCAAAAAGAAATACTATGTTCGTGTTCGTTCGTACACAACTGTAAAGGGTACTAAGTATTATGGTGCTTGGTCGGCTTCAAAGAGTGTGACTACAAAGAAATAATTTTATATGAGAACAGCGTATCGCAGGGGGCTGCGGTACGCTGTTTTATTTTTACTTTGATATTGCAGTTCGAGACCTCAAAAAATTATTCTTTTCCTAGTCTTTCAGAAACTTCAAGCACCAATCGCTGGTCTTTTTCCGAAAGTTTCGACACGCTCTCAACTATTTTTTGTGTCAGTGCAGGTTTTTTGATGTCGTCATCACGCTTATATTAGTATTGTTTCTTGATATATACCGCTAAAAAGGGTTATAATGTAAAAGTAAACTAATTTTAAACGGACATACCTTTGTCTGGCAATTATATTATACTGAAAGCAAGATAAAACGACAAAATACGATGATCTGCCGCACCGATAATTTGACATTTTTGGTTAAATAAAAAAATATTCTTCGAAAACGTTATACTAAGCAGCCAGCTTAACAAATTCAAAATCAAATGTGGTATAATTGTAAGAAAGAGGGTTATAAAATGGAAAATGAGCGTTTAGACAGAGTACTTGAAATATTTTATCGGCTTTTGCACGGCGAGGTCGTTTCTAACAAGCTTATTGCGGAGGAGTATAGGATATCATCAAAGAGCGTCAGTCGTGACATTGCAAGGATAAACGATTTTCTTGCGGAACACAGGGAGCTTATGCAAAATGCCGAGGTCACATATTCGCACAAGGACAGGGCTTACATACTTAAAAGCGACGAGTTTCTGAAAAATCAGGAGCTTTTTGCCTTGGTAAAAGTGATACTCGGGGCACGTTGTTTCAGCAAAGAAGATATGCTATTCATTGTATCTAAGCTGAGAAAGTTTACCACTGCCAATGACCGAAAGCTTCTTGATGAGGTGATCCGCAGGGAGATATATCATTATCACGAGGTACGCTCTGACTGCGACAGCGTGATAAACAATCTTTGGCGTCTTGTGCAGTGCATTGATGGTAAGAAGGTCATTTCGGTAACATATCTGAAAATGGACAGGAGCGAAGTTGTTAGGAAGCTGAAGCCTGCGGCGATAATGTTCAGCGAATATTATTTTTATCTTATCGCATATGCGGCAGATGATACCCAGTACAAGGCGAGGTATTTCCGCATTGACAGGATAAAAAATATTGTTGAGCACAGGGAGAATTTCCAGCTTGATCGTGAGCACAGCTTTGACGAGGGCGACCTGCGTGAGAAAAATCAGTTTATGTTTCCAGGGGACAACGTGCGGATAACCTTTGAGTTTTCGGGGCTGTCTTTGCAGGCAGTTCTTGACAGGCTGCCCACCGCAAAAGTCATTGAGCAGAACGGCACAAAGAGCGTTATCACTGCCGAGGTCAACTACGGCAGGGGGATAATAATGTACCTGCTCTCCCAAGGCTCGTGGGTAAAAGTCCTTGAGCCAAAACCGCTTGTGGAGGATATGCTGGCAGAGATTGGGGCGATGGGGGAAAGGTATGAGGAGAAATGATTTTACAGCGGTAATAATTAACTATTAAATACAAAGATCAGGTTAGGATGTATAATATGAGTGAAATATTGAAATTAGAAAATGAGGGACTTGCCGTTGAATTTGAAGTCATACCGGCCGTAAGTGAAACTGACATTAAGCAGAGCGGCAATGACATCGACGCTGCGATAAAAGATATAGATAATTGTCTTAACATCACAAATAAAAAAATCGAAGCTCTTAATTCCGAAATAGATAGGCTTACTAATCACGCTGACGGAATGGATTATATTGTGGCAGTTGTAAGCGGAATATTAGCAGGAGCAATTGATTCTATATGGGTTGGAGATTTTTCATTAGATCGTGCAAATGAATATGGTGATAATAAAGTAAATAACTTTGTGATTAAAATTGCACAAAAAGCGGGTTATACAGGTGATGATCTTAATGGTGCAGTAAAATATCTTGAAAAGAATTATGCTATCGTTGCCGATAAAGCTACAAATGATTTCGGTGGAGGTTTACAGCACCATTTACGAGATTTCTCACATCACCCAACACTTATAGGTTTATTTTTCTCTATGCTTACTCAGTTTACACATAAATTATATGGCACAGACGTAGCCGGACACTTTAAAGTGGTTGAAGTGTCTCAAGCAGACCTGATCTTGATCGGTAAGAATTTGCCTGAGAAAATTACATTTGGATTGATCAACTGGTTTTTTCATATGATAAGCGATATGGCTGGCTCATCTTCTTCGATCAGCAAAGGTAATACCGGAACTGGTTTGCCAGGTCCTTTAGTTTCATTTTTAAAGGAAATATCGGCACTTCCAATATTCCGTAAACTTGATGATAATGGATATAAGAAGTTTTCTGTTTGGATATCTAAACTCTTTAACGGAACATTGCTTGCAAAAAAAGATGAAAATGGGAAAATAATAGAAGCTGTAAAATTTGATCTGAGGACTGAAATAGGCGTTGCCAATGAATTAAAAAGGCAAGCTGTTCCAGTGATTATAAACGAATGCATTGTTCGTGGTTTTTATTTTATAAGAAGATTATGCAATGAAATAAAATCAAAGGATATCAGGTCATTTGATGAAATGTCACGAGTTGATTGGAAAGCAACTTTACCATTCAAAAATCGCACTATAGTGCGTATGCTTACAATCTCAACTGGAACGTTTATGGCTTTTGATTTAATTGACGCTGCAATAAGATCAGCGGCAAAGTCAGGCGGTAATGCAGCAGTTTTTGCAAAAGAGTTTATTCTCAAAGTGAATTTTGTAGGTGTGGGCAGATTTGCTATTGCCGCTGGCACGGATATCGGTATGGGCATAAAACGAAATAAACTTAGGAATGAGCGTATGCAGCTCTATACAACAAGTATTAGATTACTAAATGCCAAGGTATATTATTGTGAAGCAAATATGTGGATAGCAGCCGAGGATGCAGGAAAGAGTATCGAAGAAGCATATCAGGTAATGATCGTGTCTGTAGAACGCTATCAAGAAAGTATACAACAAATTTCAGAAGATATGAAAAAATTAGATAAACTTATACCAGAAGCGGAAAAGAATAACCCAGGACTTACAGATGATATTTATGACATCTTGAAGTGGGGATAATAAAAAAGGAGTGTTACATATGAGTAATGAACTTGAAATTTTTAAGGTCAATCAATCTGAACTTCCAAACATCATTACAGATCAATGGCGTGATATACAAGGTTTGGAAGATAAGGTGAAGAAGTCTGTTAAAATGGCTCAGACTGCAAAAACTTCTGCTGACAGGGCTTATGGCAAATCAGCAGGTTTTGGACACAAAAAAGAAGCTATTGAATCTTTGCAGGAAGCTTCTGCTGATCTTGCAGAATCACAGGTACAGGTCGTTGAGGCGCAACAACTTTCTTTTGAATATCAGAAGAAGCTAAGCGAGATAACCAAGTATCTGTTTGCACTTGGCGTAAGTAATATAGCTGCCAACAGGACAGTTGTTCGTGAATTGGAGTTAAAGCTGAGAGGTGCTTCAGAGGGGGAGCTTTCCGACTTGGCAAGAAAAGAAGTTCTGAGCGTTATATCCCAGTTGAAAGCTCAGGAAGATATGATGAATAAGCAAAAGCAAATGTCTGAAACGTTAAAATCACAGGATAAAACGATATCAGAACATCAAAAGAAAGCGGAACATCACGATGAAGTCCTTGCAAAAATGGCGCAAAAAGACAAAGAACAAGACCTGACGCTATCTAAACACACTAAAAAAGATCTTGAACATGATCGTCTTTTAGCTGAAAGAAAACAGAAAGACGAGGAGCAGGACAAATGGCTTTCTGAGCAGGCTGAAAAAGACCTTGAACATGACAGACTCTTGGCGGAAAGAAAACAAAAAGACGAAGAACAGGACAAATGGCTTTCTGAGCAGGCTAAAAAAGATCGTGAACATGACAATCTCTTGGCGGAAAGAAAACAGAAAGACGAAGAACAGGACAAATGGCTATCCGAACAGGCAGAAAAGGATCGTGAACACGATAGACTCTTAGAGGAAAGAAAGCAGAAAGATGAAGAACAAGACAGCAAGCTTTTGGAACATCAGGAATCATTAGACGTAATTATGGAAAGAGATAAATCTCAGGATAAAGCCATAAATAAACTTACAGATGAAAACAAAAAGCTTATGAAACTAGTCGAAGACCTGACAGCAACCAAAAGTGATAAAAGCGGTTCCGAAAAATAAACCGTGTAAACGCAATAATCGCCAAATTTCTGACAATACTAAAATTGCAGCCAAACAGGGCAACGCTGAGGAGCGACCTGACGCAGGCTGTGAGATAAAACGTTGGAAAGCGGCGGCAGAAATGTCGTCATTTTTCAATATTCCACCGGATATCTCCAAAGCGGATAAACCTCAGGAGTTTGAGGGTGGAACCCTCATCAGCCGTTAGGCTGCAAACCTGTCCTCAAAGAAAATCGCAAGCTGGGAATACGCCAGACCCCAGTCTCTGATAGGCATGGTCCACTTCTTGGCTATCTCTTTGACGCTCATATAGATGACCTTGCGTATGGAATCATCGGTCGGAAAAACCGCCTTTGATTTTGTAAATTTTCTTACCATTCTATGGTAGCTTTCGACAGCGTTCGTCGTATATATTATCTTCCTGATCTCCTGCGGATATTCAAAGAATGTTGTCAGTTCAGCCCAGTTTTTGTCCCATGATTTTAAGATGTTGGGATACTTTTTATTCCATTTTTCACGAAACTCTTCCTTGGCAAATTCTGCATCATCAAGATTGACTGCACCGTAGATTTTCTTTAAATCAGCGCATACGGCTTTTCTGTCCTTGTAAGGCACGAATTTACAGCTGTTCCTGATCTGATGAACGATGCAAAGCTGATTCTTTGTCTTCGGGAAAATAGCGTTGATCGCATCACAAAGTCCTGTCAGATTATCGTGACAAGCTATGAAAATGTCCGTGACTCCGCGATTTTTCAGGTCTGAGCATATACTTGCATAAAAGCTTGCTGACTCATTTTCAGAAATCCATGTTCCAAGAATCTCCTTCTGACCCTCCATGTTGATACCGAGTACAGAGTACACGCATTTGCTGATGATCTTGTTGTCTTTTCTTGAATTGAAAACAATTCCGTCAAAGAAAACTACGGGGTATATTTTGTCAAGAGGTCTGTTCTGCCACTCGTTTACTTCGGGAAGGATCTTGTCGGTTATACGGGAAATGAGTCCCTGAGAAATTTCTGAACCGTAGATCTCATGAAGAGTGTCCTCAATATCACGCTGAGACATTCCCTTAGCGTACATCGCCATGATCTTATGCTCAATTTCATCTGTGTGAGTCTGTCTTTTTTCGATGATTTTAGGTTCAAATTCACCGTTTCTGTCACGGGGAACGGCTATTTCACACTCGCCGTAATCGCTGGAAATGGTCTTTTTGCCATAACCGTTTCTGCTGTTTCCGGAGTTGTTGCCGAGAACAGAGTTTTTCTCATAACCCAGATGCTCGTCCATCTCAGCTTCAAGCATCTGCTCGATAGTTCCTGCAAACAAACGCTTGAGTTTAGCCTGAATATCGCCTGTGCTTTCGCAGTCCGCCATGATGAGCTTCACAAGCTCCATTTCCTTCTCGCTTAAACCGTGATCTCTTGTTTTCATTACAATCTACCTCCAAATTTCTTTGTGGGTATTATTGTCATTTACACGGTTGGGTATTCAGACTCAAAAAAGCAACTATTATTTCATACATAGTTGCTGGAACATCATTGCTTTTGTCAATTGTTCATTTCTTTATTTGATCATAAACTATATTACTTACTTATTTTAAAAACTTTGTTTTCCATAACCACCCATCCTGTATAGTAACCGTTAAATCCTCCGCACCCTCCCCAAAAAAAATATGACCCTGCAAGGAATCACCGTCCCTGCAGGGTCATATTCATTCATTGTCTTTGAATTTGAAATTTTTGTATACATACCTGATCATATTGTATTCGATCTCAGCTTTATTCATCCCAAGGCAATAATATTGTTCCCGCTGGCTTTGAAAACAGCTCCGTCAGATATTTCTCTGCGTCAAGTCCATTCGCCTGAGCCGTTGAAATAAGTGAATATAGTGCGGCACTTGCTTTGGCTCCGTTGGCCGTGTTGCTGAAAAGCCAGTTTTTCTGCCGATGGCAAACGGCCTTATTGCATTTTCTGCCCTGTCGTTGTCTATGGGAACATCTCCGTTTTCTAGAAATGTGTAAAGATATTTTTTCTCATTGACATTTCGCTGACTGGGAGGTATCCGCAAAGCCCTCTGCAAGCTCCGTCAAGAAGGTGTTGACTTACACTGTGAAGCGTGGGGACACGCTCTCAGGCATCGCACAGCGCTACAAGACCACTGTTGCGAAGCTTGTCAAGGACAATGGTCTCAAGAATCCGAACATTATTTACGCAGGGCAGAAAATTAAAATCAAGTAGGTAGTAAGACAGCCGACAGGGGTTATTCCTTGTCGGCTGTTTTCATATCTTCATCTATTAACTTGTTAATGTACCCGTTGATACTCATGCCCTTACTTTCTGCATAGGCTTTTAGTTCTTCTCTCCTGCCTTTCTTGACAACTAAACTTATTCTGTCATATGCCTTTTCATTATATAGTCTTTTACTGGCTGTTGATGTTTTACCACTCACAGTTGCACCTCCTTGTTCTATATTATAGCATACTTGAAGCACTTACGCAAGTATGCAAAATGTACAAGCATACTTGCGTAAGTTTGTGCATTTTGCGTACACGAATTATACACGATAAAGCTGAATTGTAAATATATGCTTGTGAAATGCGGAACAAATGAAACGGCTTAAATGCTGTAAATGCGTGGTTTACAAGCAATTTTATAAAGCAATAAAAAGTGGTGTGAAGTGGTATATTTAATCTCTCCATCTCCGCCAGTCACTCGCCGTGACGTGCATTGTCCGTCATGGCTTTTTTTGTTATCAAACTTTAGTCCCGCTCAATAAGTTTGTTTGTAAACTTTACAATGTAGGGGGCGTGCCACTGCACCCAATCCGCTATCATTTATGGTAGCGGATTTTTTCGCCCCCGCCCATAGGTATGATACGCTGGGAGGGGTTTGATGCTCGCCGTGACGGGCATTTTATGTACTCATGTCCCTTGTGCATATGTGCTAAGCCCGCAAGATTGCAATTGTATGTAATGTCGAAAAGGTGAATATAGTCTTGACAAAAGACCGGACGTCTGTTAAACTTATCCTAAGCAAAGACCGGGGACGACACCCATAGAAAATAACAGCGTCGGAGCTAAACGCAAGCCTGTGTAATACAGGTGCTAATTTAATATAGCTGTGCAAGGGGGAGATACCCATAGAAAAAAACGTTATTGTTACAGACGTGAACGGAAAACGAATCGGAGCTACCTATCCCAAAAGGGCTAAGGGGCTTGTTAAGAACGGTCGGGCAGAGTATGCAAGCGACTGTGAAAAATGTACTATAAGAATGTTGGATACTCATAAGCCGACCGTGGATGTTACGGAGGTAAATAATATGGGTAAAGTAATAGATTTTGATCCTAGAGATTTTAAGGCAGATAAGTCCTGCGAAAACAATGTCATAGCTAAATATTTTGTGACCGATAAGGACGGCGAAAACGTTATTGCCTATTCTATTGGAAACTGGAATTGGGATTGGACGCAGATATGCTGTGACAAAAAGCTTGAGAAAAATACCGACTATGTTTTCAGATTTGTGATAGTCGGAGGCTATTGCAATACGTGCAATGAAACTTCTCGTTTTGAGATCGTGCCTATGCCAGACGGCAGTTTTACCGATGAAGCTTACGAAGACAGATACACCTACGATCTGGCTCAGAACAGATATAAGCCTGTTTTATGCAAAAAGACCGATGAGGGTATGCTGAGGCTTTTTGAGATACCTTTCAGCACCTTTGATTGCGAAGATTTCAGGTTTGTATTCATTGCTATGCACGCTGTTGCAACGCTTTATGCGCCAAAAGAGTTTTCAGCTTATGCAGACCTTGAGGATACGAATTTTGACCAGCTTCGTGATGAGATCAACAGCAAAAACAGCGAGGATAATTCTGCAAATGTGGTGATGGATTTCACAGGCGCTCATGTCACACGCTCGACTGTCACCGATCTGCTGACAATGGCTCGTTTTGGTAAAAGCGAGAATGTTTGTATTGATTTTACAGGAGCTTTCATAGAGGACGATAAGCCGGACGATATTCAGGCTGATGCAGATGATACCGGGTCTGACGATATTGCTGTTGAGCTTATGGACGTTGCAGACAACTGAGCTTCGCAGGAAGATATACTTTACTAAGATATTATGATTTAATAAGTTGATCCAAACAGGGAAACCCATTGATCGGGTTTCTCTGTTTTTTTTCGCACAAAAAACCACCCACAGCCAAAATCAGCCGTGGGTGGCAATATCATTTTAAATTAACACTATCCCTTATTTGTTCAATGCTATCTTGCCCATTGCGTCAGCCTGCATGATAGCGTCATAAAGCTCGATAGGCTGTACGTCGCCTGCAAGATTGTGGATAGTTTCGCCTGGGATACAAGCGTTCTTTGCAATAGTTTCTACCTGCTCAGGTGTAGTTACACCTATCTCCTCAAGTGTGACAGGAAGTCCCACTTCAAGGCAGAAGTTCTGTACCTCTTCAAACTCTTCCTTTGGCGCACCCTCAAGTACAAGCTGAACCAGTGTACCAAGGGCTACACAACAGCCGTGGTCTGCGTGCTTGATTCCCAATGATGTTACGCCATTGTAGAACGAGTGTGCAGCCGCACAGTTTACGTTGTCTGCTCCAACGCCTGAAAGATATACGTTAGCCTCGCAGATAGCTTCAAGGGCAGGTGTAACTGCGTGTACCTTGCAAGCCTCAACTGCCTGCTTGCCGTATGTTTTCAGCGTGTCATAGCAAAGTCTTGCAAGTGCCTGTCCTGCTCTTGTGATGCCTGTGCCTTCAAGGCTTGCAGACTCTGTTCTTATGGAAGCTCTGCCCTCAAAATATGTACCAAGTGCATCGCCCATGCCTGCAATAAGGAACTTTACAGGTGCGTTTGCGATAACTGTTGTGTCTACCATTACTGCGTCTGGATTGGTAGGATAGAAAAGATATTTGTCAAAGCTGTGGTCATCATTGTATATTACTGACAGACCTGTACATGGCGCATCTGTTGCCGCAACTGTAGGCACGATAACAATGTGCTTGCCTGTGTAGTATGCCGTAGCTTTTGCAGTATCAACTGCGCTTCCACCGCCAACTGCAACTACTGTGTCGATGTTGTCAGCCTTTACTATCTCTTCCATTTTGGCTATCTCGCCCTTGCTTGATATACCACCAAATACTTCATAGCGTCTGTAATCGTCAAGCTCGCCAAAGCTTTTTTCTATCTTGTCATGACAGGCTTTGTAGCCACTGTTTGAACATACAAACAGCCACCTTTTGCCCATATAGCCCATTTCTTCATGAAACTTAAGTGTAGCATCTCTGCCCTGAACATATTTGAGCGGCTCACGCATTGCTCTGAGTCTTCCCATCATAATGAATTACCTCCGATTTGTTTGATTTATTAACTTTATACGGAATTCTCTCCGTATTTTCAATTAGATTATAGCATTTTGCACAAAAGATACAAGAAACATTTTATAAATGATATGTGAATTATTTGTTGTGGCAACATTTGAAAATGTAAAGCTTGGAGGACGATAAAACAAAAAAGGCGGAGGCTCTTTGCGAGCTGTCCGCCTTTTTCATATGTTCAGCATTACGGAAGCGTAAAACATTCCGTCACCGTATTCAAATTTAGCTACGCCATTGTATTTGGCGGCAATGTTCTTGACAGACTCTGTGCCGATCCCTTTGCCTTTGCGTTTTGAGGAAAGGAAACCGCCTTCTGGGTCGGTGAGGATAGTTCCGGTGAAGGTGTTGTCCACCGCCAGGCAAAGGGAATAGCTGTCAGCCTTTGCTCTGATTATTATTTTTTTATTCTTTGCACTGTCAGACACGCAGCCGTGAATGGCGTTTTCGATAAGATTTCCGAAAAGCACAGAGAGGTCGGTTATGTCTATTTTTATATCATCTGGGATGTCAGCGCTCACCTTGTATTCAATGCCGCTGCTTTCTGCTATTTGAGCAAAATATGCAAGAAGTGCGCTTACAGATGTGTTTTTGCAGTAAATGCGTTCTGATATATCGGGCATAGAATCCCTGAAAGAATTGAGATATTCCGAAAGCTTATCGTATTCGCCCTTTTTCAGAAGCTCCTGCATAAGAGCGATATGGTGTCTGACATCATGCTTATAGCGTCTTGTTTCTTTTATCTTATCCTGCAAATAGTCATATTGCAGGTTCTGCATTTCAAGCAGGTGGTTATTTTCCTGAAGCCGCAGATTTTTCTGCTGTTCGATGACCAGCCGTGCCACGATGTAATACACCAGAAACGCTCCTGCGTTTATAAAGAACAGAGCTATGGTGTTCTTTGGCTCCAGAGCAAGCTCTAAGCTGCTTTTCGTAGAGTTGCCGTAGAGAGTATAGTACCATATTATATAGAACGTAAATGGGATAAGCCAAAGATAGCGCCACTCCAGACCTGACGGCTCTCTTTCCACCGCAGGTGTGTAGACCTTTTTCATGTAGATAAAAAGCGGCCCCCATACCACGGCTTCTGTCATAAGCATACAAAGGGAAAACGACCAGCGGTATGACTCATAGGCAAGTGACGGGAACAGAATGCCCTCCAGACATTTTGAGGTAATGACGATAAAGCTTGCGTTATTTGAAAGCAAAAGCAGTGTGAAGCCTGTTTTGCCCACCTTGACCTTCACAGCGAAAAAGTAAAAAGCCGCATAGAGCAGGGTGCTGACTGCACTTAGCAGACCTGCATTTGTGCTGAAAAATGCCGCCTGCCAGCCTAAGAAGATCTGCACCAGTGAAAGAGCCACAACAAGCCCCACGGTAGCTGTTTTGGAAAAGCGAAGCCTATGCCGGAAGGGATAAAGGGCAAGCACCATAAGTGGCAGAAAATTCAGAAGGGAATATATGCCCACTTCCACAAGGCGGTATAAAGGAGGCATTACTGCTCACCGCCTTTTCGCAGATCACTGAAGCGAAACTGAGCGAAGTCGTCTAGTGTTTCTCTGGATTTTCGGCGACTTATGGGGATATGTGTGCCGTCGCTCATTATGAAAAGGTCGCTTTTTTGCTGGGCTATCTCATAGAAATTCACGATGACGCCTTTGGTGGAGGTGTAAAAGTATGAATGACTGCAAAAAATGCTCTCGATCTCAGCGAAAGAATTTCTTGAAACTATGCTTTCACCGTCTTTGCAATGGATTGTCACGATATGTGACGCACAGTCTATGTAGATAACATTTCTGAGTATCACGTTCTGACCGTCGGGAAGCTTAACGGAACGCATACGATCAATTTCATCAGAACCGATACGGTCAAGCATGGCTTTTACTTTGTCAGCCTGAAAGGGCTTGCAAAGATAGTAGCAGGCATTGAGGTCGTAGCTTTCGCTTGCAAACTCGTTGCTTGAGGTGCCGAATGCGATATGCACGTTTTTGTCTGTTTCACGAAGCTTTTCTGCGACCTCTATCCCTGTCATTTTCCCCATGAATATATCAAGCACCACCAGATCATAAGCTCCCATCTGCCAACATGACAAAAAGCTTTCTCCGCTTGAAAACGTATCTATCTGACAGCTATGAGCGGTTTGTTCGGAAATATATTCATGAAGAAGTGCAAGGTCGTTTTTATTATCGTCTACCAATGCCACTCTCATACTGTAAAAATCCTTTCTTATACATGATTTCTTAATATATAATAACACACATCAAAGCAAAATTCAAGCATTATTCATTTATTTTGTTACCGCTTGTGCAGATTTTTGACCGTTTGTGCCAAATCTATTGACAAAGTGTGTAGGCCATGTTAAAATAATCGAGTAAAATTATGTTCTGAGTAAAAAAAGAAATATCAGCAACAAAAAATATTATGGAGGAATTAGAATGAAAAAGAAAATTTTAAGTCTTTTGGTGACGGGCTGTCTTTTGTTTGTGCCGACAACGGCATTTGCAGACGATAATAAGACGGTAATAAAAACTGTTGACGACCTGTTGGCGTTTTCAAAAGCGGTAAACAACGGAGATTATGACAAGAATAAAGACGCAGTTGTTGTTCTTGAAAATGACCTTGACTTGACAGGTGTTGTATGGACGCCTATCGGAAACGTTTTCGATGAAAACGGCTATATTGAACATTGTTTCAGCGGCAAATTCTACGGAAACGGTCATACTATTTCAAACATTGATTTTACGTCTATTTATGGTAAAGATTTGTTGGTCGGTTTCTTTGGCGATATCGAGGAAGCAGAGGTATCAGGTCTGACTATAGAGGGAAATCTGGATGTGACAAATACTGATAACGAATATACTGTTTATGGCACTATTGCAGGATTTGCAGGTGATTGTACTATTTCTGATTGTGTGTCAAACGTATCGTTCAACAATAACGGCAAATATGTTTATGGCTTCATAGGCATGGTAGGTCAGGCATACGGCACAACTTTTGAATATTGTGAGAACACAGCAGACATAACTATCTCAGGCGACAACGGAAGTGTTTATGTCGGCGGTATAGTTGGATATGCGCAGATTGGAACGGAAGTCCGCTATTGTTCAAGCACAGGCGATATGGTATATGCTGCACCAGACGCCGGCGGTATCGTAGGACGTTTGTATGGCGATTCCAAGGTTATAAACAGCTATGTTACAGGAAAACTCACGCCGGTTGGCAACGGAACCACAGATGTAGGCGGTATCGTTGGTTCAGTAGCCGGCGGTTCTGTAAGTGATTGCTATTTTGCAGGAGAAATTGACCTTTCACAGTACTCAGCCAAAAAGCCATATACACGTTTCGGCGGAATAGTGGGGAAGGATTCCTCGTCTACAACTGACTTTAAAAACAACTATTTCACAGAAACAGAAAATGTTGAAGCTTGCGGTTCAAATAAAGAAGCAGGCAAGGCTAAAGCATATGACTATATGACAACAAAAGAATTTTATGACGAGTTGACAGCTGGCGGTGCAAAGTATCAGTATGTTGAGGGAAAAACACCTGTCCTGCCAACTAAGGAATATGCAGTTGATTTTGAAGTAACACCTGCTGACCTGAAAGATGTTGTAATAAAGGTAGACGGAAAAGAGATAACAAGCAATACTGCAATGCTTACAGCAGGCACTTACACAGTAGAGGTAACTGCTGACGATTGCGAGCCTCTCATCAAGGAAATAACTATTTCAGCAGATATCGCAACACATACACAGGCTTTTGAACTTGTTTACAAGTCAGCAGACTATACAGAGCTTGACAAGGCAGAGAAAGCCGCAAAGGCTCTCAACAAGGACGATTATGAGGATTTCTCAGAAGTCGAAAAGGCTCTTGCCGCTATCGACAGAACAAAGAACATCACAGAGCAGGCTGATGTTGACGCTATGGTAAAGGCTATAAATGACGCTGTGGCAAACCTTGTAAAGAAAACACCTGCTTCTTCACAGCCTGACAGCTCATCAGCCGACAGCAAGGCAGACAGCAGCTCAAAGGCGGCTTCAAACGCTTCAAATACAAACCCGTCAACAGGCGTTGCTGGCGGAGCGTTCGCTCTTGCGCTTCTGAGCGGTGCGGCTGTGGTCATGGCTAAGAAGAAAAAGTAATATATCCATTAAATAGATATATAAAGCAATTAAGTGGGACTTTCATACATTATTTGTTTAAACGAATACCGCTTGTGCTGATTTTGACCGCTTGTGTCAAACTTGTTGACAAGTGTGTGGGTTGTGTTAAAATAATCGTGAAAAATTTATGTTCTGAGTAAAAAAATATCAACCCCGAAAAATATAATGGAGGAATTAGAATGAAAAAGAAGATTTTAAGCCTTTTGGTGACGATGGGTCTTGCGGCAAGCTTAGTGCCTGTTTCTGTTTTTGCTGACGGTACAGAGGTCTGGGACGGCTCTGTAGCGGAGTCTTTTGCAGGAGGAAAAGGCACAAAAGATGACCCTTATCAAATAGCTACCGGCTCACAGCTTGCGTATTTTGCGAAAAGAGTGAACGCAGAGGAATATGGTGAAAAATATGCAGACACATACTTTGAGCTTACAGAGGATATCGACCTCGGTGGAAAAGAGTGGACTCCAGTAGGAGAAACTGTGGCGGATCTTATTATGGGTGGTCATGAATATTTTGTTTTCTCTGGCAACTTTGACGGAAATGGTTATACTATCAAAAATCTTACCATTGGAACAGAAACATCGCCATACAGTGGCGATGTATGCGGCTTGTTCGGTGCGACCAGCGGCACTATCGAGGACGTAGTTCTTGAAAATGTTTCTATAAACTATGTTGGCGGAAATCACAGCAGTGGATATGGCTTCCGCATGGGAGGTGCGCTTGTAGGTTATTCTATGGGCGATATAGTAAATTGTACTGTTATCGGTCTTGACATGAAAGCAGGCTCTGACGGCAGCTATGTTGCTCTTAACAGCATAGGCGGATTAGTAGGCATTCAGGACGGAGGTACAACAGTGAGCCACAGCCGTGTTTCCGGAAAGATAGAGGAATCAACAAAAAAGGGCAATGTTGGTGGCTTTGTTGGTACGCTCGCAAAAGGCTCATCTGCTAAATATTGCGGTGCAGACGTTTCTGTTGAGGTAACAGGAAATGGTCGTGGTATCGCAGTAGGTGGCTTCGTTGGAATAGGTAATGGGGTGACAATTGATGAAACTTTGATAGAAAATTGCTATGCCACAGGCAATATAACAGGTGCAGAATATGCAGGCGGCTTTGTTGGAAACATCTCAGGTCTTAACATCAGCAACTGCTATGCAAAGGGCGATGTAAGCAACTGTTTTGTTGGTGCGTCATTCTTGGGTACTGACGCTGCAAGCAATAACTATTATGGCACTGTAAAGAATTGCTATGCAACAGGTCTTGTATCTGATATTTCTTCTTTCGCTTATGCTTTTGCAATGCAAGATACGATGAAGAGAAGTACGATTCAAAATTGCTACTACAACATACAAAATACAGCAAAAAATACGGAATCAGCAGCTTCTCTTACTATTGACGATATGAAAACAGACAGCTTTTTAAATATGCTCAACGGCTCATCAAACGTATGGACTAAGCGTGATAACGATACTCCTGCCTGCGGTGCTGAGCCTGCTGACTACAGCAATGTTTATGAAGTGCTGGGTAATATTCCTGCCGACCTTTCTATCTACACAGACGAAAGCGTTGCAAACTTGTACAGTGCAGTTGAGGCTTTAAGAGGGTATAGAGATCTTGCACAGCAGTCAGATGTTGACAAAATGACAAATGATATAAACGACGCTGTTGAGGCACTTGTTTACAAGTCAGCAGACTACACAGAGCTTGACAAGGCAG
>OLND01001546.1_pt1 | contig 23475 bp, 22 predicted proteins | sample 1672031 | NCBI WGS metagenome assembly OLND01 (sample SAMEA3136638, study PRJEB25190) | human gut metagenome | biome: human gut; feature: human-associated habitat; material: faeces | place: Austria | collected 2013 | reverse complement strand
GGAAGGACCGGGACGAGATCCGCAGCCTGTGGCACTGCAACATGACCTTTACCCCGCAGATGGACGAGGCCGAGCGCACCCGTCTGCTCTCCGGCTGGCACAAGGCTGTTGGCCGAAGCTGCGACTGGGCAGAGCATTGATGATTTTCGTCTGACTTTATGGTTCACGCACAAAATATTTTTTAATTGTTTATTTTCTATTGACATTTTGTTACAAAACGCTATACTAGAAGCATCCCAAGAGAAGTGAGATGGGGATGCACTGTATCGTCCAGATGCAGTGTGTCCCCATTTTTATTACGGAAAAATCAGATTCAAAAAGGAGGTCCCAAGCATGTCGCATCAAAAAGGTAGGTTGAAAAACAGCAAATTCTGGTTGTGCCTGTCACTGATTCTTTGCCTTGTAAGTGCCATCGTAGCGTCCGCTGTACAAACTTCTGGTGGGATCAGGATCAAGGAAATGAGCTGGGAAAGTCCCTCTGGACACCAGCTGGCCGCATACCTTTACATTCCACAGAATGCAACCAAAGACACACCGGCGCCGGGTGTTGTTACAATCGAAGGATGGTATAACAACAAAGAAATGCAGGACTTGTATAGTATTGAGCTGGCTCGCCGGGGATATGTGGTGCTGGCACTTGATCTGCACAGTCATGGCGACTCGGAAAGCCTGTCGATTGCAGAACTTTACGATGGTGCTGTGGGCGTCGATGGTGCAGTTCAGCTTATTGCAAGCCTTCCGTACGTTGACACAGCTCGTATTGGCGTTACAGGCCATTCCAGCGGCGGTACAGCTGCTAATATGGCGGTAGAGATCGATAATTCCCGGGAAACTCCTTTGATTGCTGCCGTTCTGCAGCAGGCTGGTGACTGGCAGGATGACACCGGCGGTGATCATAGCGGAGATTACGGCTCACGCAGTGTAGGCATTATTGCCAGTACCCATGATGACTTTTACTTTGGAACCTATGATGACGCTGGAAATATGCTGACCAATCCGGCAGCCTTCATGGAAACAGATGGTGCTAAAAAATTCCTGAATTTTAATGAGGACGGCTTTGCCGGTATCGCAGAAGGCGGCAAATATTACACGCGCGATTTTGATGGAAAGACCGCTTATCGCGTGATTTATCGGCCGAACATGATCCATCCTCTCGTTGCTTTTTCTACTACTTGTGTCGGCTATGCCGTTGATTTTTTTGATACAACGCTCGGCGCTCCAAAGCCCCTGCCTGCCAGCGATCAGATCTGGCCCATTAAAGCGGTGTTCAACAGCCTCGGCGTGATCGGTCTTTTGATCTTCATGGTCAGTTTCACGCTGGTTCTGCTTGATACTCCCGTATTTTCCGCTCTCCGCAGTGGTGAAATTGTACAGCCAGCCCCTGTGCAGGACAACGGAGCCAAGGCATGGTACTGGGTTCTGCTGATTATCGGTGCAGTTTTTTCCGGTGCAAGCTTTTTGTTCTGCATGAATACCGTTTACTCAAAGACAACAAACTTCTTTGTGCAGACCGGCCCCCTGACGATCGGTACATGGGCTGCTCTTTGCGGCGTCTTTGCAATATTCTGCTCTGCTGTTTTTTACGGTGCTTATGGAAAAAAACACGGTTGGAGTGCTCGAAGAGCGGGTCTGTATTTGAATCTGGAGCAGCTGTGGAAGACCATTGCCCTCGCTGTTATCGTGATCGTTGTTTCGTTCGGCCTTGTTTTTGCAGCACACTATTTCTTCCAAGTTGATTATCGGATGTATGTCGTTGCGTTCAAAACCTTCGGCGCTGATAAAGTGCTGATCGCACTTCGCTATCTGCCATTCTTCCTGCTGTTCTACGTTATGAACTCGATCTCGGCAAATTGCTTCAACTACAACACCATTGGCGGAAAAAATGGCAACATCTTGATTTTTGCATTCTTTAATGCGCTTGGTGCTATTTTTGTGGTTGCAAGTCAATATATCTACTTCTATGCAACGGGTTATCAGCTTTATGGTTTGACCGAAGGCCAGCGCATTGGTCCCATTTGGCTGTTCCCCTGTATGGTTCTTCTGTTTGTCACGCCCATCATGTCCCGCATCATCTACAAACGCACCCGCAATCCGTACATTGCAGGTCTGATAAATGCAATGTTTATTGTAATGATCAGCTGTTCCAATACTACTACCATTCTGGGCGGCGGTGAGCTGATTGCAACCACATTCTGATAAAACCTAGATTTTACATTACAGCCGCCGTGTAACTTATTTACATGGCGGCTTTTTTGTAGAATAATATAAATCAAGTAATTGATAAAAAAGGAGTCTTACCCAATGCATCCTCTTGCTGAAACCCTGCTGGACGAACCGGTGATCGCCGCTGTGAAAACGGACGAAGCCCTGACTGCTGCGCTGGCTTCGCCCTGCAGCGCCGTTTTTCTGCTGGCGAGCACCCTGCTCACCGTAGACGGTCTGGTGCACCGCATACATGATGCCGGAAAACTGGCCGTGGTTCACATCGACCTTGTGGACGGCCTTTCGTCGCGGGAGATCGCGGTGGACTCCCTCAACGCCCTGTGCCACCCGGACGGCATCATCTCCACCCGCCCGACCCTGATCCGCCGGGCGCGCCACCGCGGCCTGCTGACCGTCCAGCGGGCATTCATCCTGGATTCCCTCTCGCTGACCAGCCTGTCCGGTCAGCTGGAGCAGGGCAAGCCGGATTTTGTCGAGATCCTTCCCGGCATCATGCCTCGGGTCATCGCTGAGATCAGCGCCCGCACACAGGTGCCTGTCATTGCAGGCGGCCTGCTGCGGGACAAAGCCGACGTCATGGCCGCCATGCGCGCAGGTGCCGCCGCAGTTTCCACTTCTGCACCCTCCCTGTGGGATATCTGAGCCAGAACAAGATCCCAGCTGAAGTACGAAAAGCATAATCGTATCCTGGTGTTTTATTGGATATGCCCGCCCACCGATGGAGCCGGATCTCCACGGTGAGCGGGCATTTTTTCGTTTTCATTCGATTTGAGTGAATCTATTCAGCCTGCGGATTAACTCGATAATTTAAAGCAATACTACAAGTCGCACTCCCCTTAAAGTCTTTCTGCTTCCTGCATCTTAGCATCATACTGGATGGCAGAGATCGGCACGAGGCCCTCGATCATATCCAGTTTGCTGTTGACAAGGTCATCATACACATCTTTGATGGACAACGTAATGGAAGGCTCCTGCTGTTCATTTGCAATTACGCTTTCCACCAGTGCTTGTTTGTTTTTCAGTTTCTGCGCCATATCGGGCAGGAAGTGATAATTTTCAATCATGCGCAGAATGATGTTTGCCATAAAATTGCCGCGGATGCTGCTCAACTCGATATAAATCACTCCGGCATCCTCCACGGAAATTTGTGCGATGCTCATCAGGTAATCAGCCAGAGTCGTTTGTGTATCGTTCAAAATCCCCTGACTTGCCATACTGCGTTGCAGGATATTCATTTTTCGATAGTCCTGAATTATACCGGTTTTTATCATTACATTCCACTACTTTATGCCGTCACATGGGTGGCATTCTCTTTCACCGAATTGATCGTATCCATCAGTTCACTCCCTGTTTTGCCATCAAACAGGCGGGTAAACAGGATGGGCTGGTCAAAGGGTGGTTTCATCAGCACCGCTTTGCTTTCCACATAACCGTTCTGCTCGATGTAATGAATGACCTTCTGCACGAACGCGATCTGCTTTGCATTCAGCGATTCGTCATTGATGAACTTGGAAAATGCCTGCATGGCAGCATCGTGGTCCAGCTTTGCCACTTTACGCACCAGCAGACCAAAGGGTGTATCCCGAAACTCCCGTGCATAGTCCTCTTTGCTGCCCAGCTCACAGGTGAAGATATGTTCCAGCTCGGTATAGTCGCCCCTGGAAAGCGGAATGTTCTGGGTCAGCTTGTGGATGGCCAGCGTATCGCTGCGGTGCTCCATGATGTAGCGGTTCACACGTTCCCGGTACTCGCCGAAATCGTAGCCGGAATCCAGCGCTTTGCCCTCGGTCTGTTCCAGTACCGGGTCGGCAAGGGCCGTGTAGACAGGTTTTTGCCCTTCTACACCGTCCACCAGAAACTTGATAAGCTCCCGCAGTTCCTGCCGCATTTCCTCAAAGCGGAGCAGATCGTGCGAGGTCAAAAATTCGTCTGTCTGCACCTCCCGGATGAGCGGCAGCTTTGCCTGCACCTGCGGGATGGTAGCTTTTCCTTCCAGCATTGCCGCCGTGCTGCGCAGCTGTTTCTGGGCGCGGCCCAGCCCCGGCAGACCTTCCAGTTCACAGAGCAGCAAGCCATACACAAAGTTATCGAACCGCTTGGCGGCTTCATCTTTGTCGTCCAGCGAGATGAGCGGTGCCACCTCTTTCATCAGAGTACCCTTGTCCGTTTCGGTCAGGCTGACGAAGGCTTCCGGCTTTTGATAGTGTTCCACGGCCTGTCGGTGCAGCCGCACGGATACCAGCTCCGGATTCAGCGCTCCCACTTCGGCACGGCAGGTCTCCGTTAAGATCTTGCGCCAGTTCTGGTAGTTTTCGTCCCCATAGGCTCCATCCTGCAGCGCGGCGGCGATCCGCACTTGCTTGCAGAAAATGCTCTCGGACAGACTCTTGGTGTCCGCGCTCTCGTAGCCGTTGGGTTTCTGACGGAAAAATTCAAAGTTGCCGCAGTAGTCGAAGATCAGAAACCGTCGTTTGCCCGTATATTCGCCGTCGATGGCATCCACGCAGGCAAGGGATGGGCAGAGCCGCGTACCACGGCCGATCATCTGCCAGAACTTCGTTTTGCTGCGCACTTTTTTGAAGAACACCAGATTCACACACTCCGGCACATCGATGCCCGTGTCCATCATATCCACCGAGACCGCAATAAACGGCGGCTTGTCTGGCTGCTTGAAGTCGTCAATAATGGACTGCGCATAGGCATCATCGCAGACCACCCGCTGGATGAAACCCGGGTATTGGGTCTCCAGCTGCGGGTAGAGCTTGCCAAAGCGCTCCCGGATAAACTCCGCATGGCGCTTGTTCTGGGCAAAGATGATGGTCTTGCCGATGCGGTCACCGCCCGCCGTCTGGATGCCGCGTTCCATCAGGTCTTGCAGCACCGTGTCCACGGTGTTGGCGTTGAAGATGAACTTATTCAGCTTTTCGGATGGGATGAAGGTGGGCAGGGTGTCGTCCTCGGCAAAATCGTCCTCGTAGCGGGCCTTGTCCTCCGGTGAAAGCTGGTCGTAGTGGATGCCCTCTTCTGTGAATTTCGTCTTGACCTCGTAGTTGTAGTAAGGCACCAGCACATGGTCGGTGTAGACCGCCGTGTCGTAATCGTAGGCGTAGGTGGGGATGCCGTGTTCCATCTCGAAAAAGTCGTAGGTGTTGCGGTCCACATCGGTTTTCGGGGTGGCGGTCAAGCCCACCAGAACCGCATCGAAATAATCAAAAATGGCGCGGTATTTCTTGAAAATGCTGCGGTGGCTCTCGTCCACGATGATAAGGTCAAAGTGAGCAGGCGAAAACAGCGGCACGCCGTCCTTGGTCTTGGCGTTGTCGATGGCGTTGAGCATGGTGGGATAGGTGGAAAACACGATGCGCGCGGCCTTATCGTCCTTAGAGGAGCACAGGTTGCACAGCGACTGGTCCGGCAGATACTTCTTGAAGTCGTCCTTCGCCTGCTTGACCAGCGCGGTGCGGTCCGCCAGAAAGAGCACGTTGGTCACATGACCGCCCCGGCTCAGCACATCGGTCAGGCTGGATGCGGTGCGGGTCTTGCCCGTGCCAGTAGCCATGACCAGCAGATTGCGCCGGAAGCCCTGCGTAATATGGGCGCAGACTGCCCGGATGGCGTTTTTCTGATAGTAGCGGTCGGTGATTTTATCGTCAATTTCGATGGTGTCCAGCAGTTTTTTCTCGGTGCGGCGGTTCATCAGCTTCTGCAAGTCGTCCTTGCAGAACACCCCGCTCACGGCACGCTGCGGGCCGCTCTGCTCATCCCAGAAATAGGTGGTGTAGCCGTTGGTGGTAAACAGCATCGGACGGCGGCCAAACTTCTGCTCCAGACAGTCTGCATAAAGCTGAGCCTGCTTGCGCCCGATGTTGGGGTCCTTTGTGCTGCGCTTGGCTTCAATGACCGCCAGCGGCAAGCCGTCCTTGCCCATCAGCACATAGTCCGCATAGCCCTTCTGCCCCAGCACGCCGTTCATATTGTCCACTTCGTACTCGGTGCGCACATCGGCGTCCGGCCCGGTGAATTTCCAGCCCATGGCCTTGAGGTCGATGTCGATGATCTTCCGCCGCGTCTCGGCCTCGGTCATCAGGTCGGCGGCGGTGAAACTGCGGCTCTGCTGGTTCTGCTGTTTGCTGGCCGTGTACGCCGCCGAAAGACTCTCCACCTGCTTGCGCAACGCTTCCAGCTCGGCATCCTTCTGGGACAGTAAACTTTCCTGCTCCCGGATCTTCTTTTCGTCCAGCGTTACCTTTTCGCCGGGGATGGCTGTTTCATCAAAGGAGCGCTCCACATAGTCCGTGCCGTAGCAGTAATCCACCCACTGGATGAAGTCGAACAGCCCCCGCAGGCTGAACACTGCATCCGCCGCCGACACACTATGTCCCGTATGTACCGCCAGATTGCCCGCCTTCACGATGCTGGGCAGCACGCTCCACACATCCCGGTCCACCGCGAACCGGAAGCTCGGCTCATGCAGCAGGGATTGCAGGTTGTCCTTGTAGGGCATCGTGATGGTTTTATCTGCCGCATACACCCACTTCACCGCCAGCTCCAACGCCTTCCGACACCCCACCGTGCACATCGCCGGGGAGGTGGAGAACACTTTCTCGGCCTCGATGGCAGCAAACGCAAACATGGAATATTCAGGTTTGGTGGCAAGATAGGAGAAGTTGGACATGGGAAGGCTCCTTTCAACTTATCTCACGAAAAATCGTATGATATAGTTTCTGTAAAATTAATAGAATCTGCATCATTTGCAATTAGCATTCTAACCGTTTCAAACAAAAGTGACATTGCCATAAATGATGTTCCAGAAAATCGTTCATAATCATCTAATGTTTCAACTGTTAAATCACAATTACTTATTGCAAGCTCTCCATGAACGAATTTTGATCGAAGCGAATACATTTTCTTTATTTCATCTTTTGAAATCATTGGAAAAATTTTATTTATTCTTTTTTGCAGTGTGTAAGAAATTCCAGATTTTCCGGGAGAATAAATGCTTTCCAATCCAATGATAGAATAAATCAGTCCCTCATGATATTGACGGTTAAATACATATGTGAGTGCCGAAAATGCACTTGGGGATTTATCACGATTTCCACATAAACTTGTGTGATTTTTAATCCACATCAATGCTTTCTTATAGCTTACATCAACCTTTTTTATTGTTTTGTATTCTTTTAGAGTTCCAATTGGAATTATTTCTTTGACATAATTTTCGCTTGAATAATAAATTTCATTGATATACACTTCTGTATTCCACACATGCATATGAGGTTGTGTAAAAACAAAAGCCATTACAAGTGCCAGATTTAATTTTGCAATGTATTCTTCATAAAAACTATCAAAATAATCCCACTCACACTCTGAAGCATCGCAGTTCGGAAAGATGATTTTATTAGTATCAAGATCAACATTAGAAGATATTATCATATCAAACGTCATTGCCGCTTTATAACTACTATGCATTTCCAGCAAATTTTTATACTCGTTTTTTAATTTATCATCCGTTGGATTTTGTTTTACTTTTTCTTCTGCTTCTTTTAGTTCTATGTTTTTCTCATAATGTGGAATGATAATCGCTTTCGATGTTATATCAACCATTTCATGGTATATATTCCATCGAAATGACAAGTCATCCACACATTTCTCTATAGCATTTTTAAACCCTTCCGTATCCTCATCACCTTGAATAATGTGCATTGTTATGGCTATTCGCGTCATATAATCCTCACTTGCTCTCATATTCATATGATTGACACTTAATAAACTCCCTCCGGCACGGCTTACGCCGTGCCACCTCCCTCAAGGAGGGAGGCTTTTGCCTTGCGGCCACGTTAAGGCTCCCTCTCTGAGGGGGCTGTCGCCGTCAGGCGACTGGGGGAGTTACCCAAAATACTCCTGCATCAGCGCCTTTTTCATCAGTTCCAGTTTCTCAAGGCTTTGCTGTATAGTCTGCTTTTGTCGGTCTACGCGCTCTACAAAGGCGGCAAATTGTTTTTGAAGAGAAAGTGGTGGAACAAGAGTAGGTAATGCTCTAAGCTGTCGCATGTTGATGCTTGCAATGCCTGTGGTTTGCTTTGCACACCCTAAAAAGTAACGCTTGGCTTTTTGATGACGTAAGTATTCGGCAAAGAAAGAGGGTAAAATTTCTTGTTCATCCAATCGCACACGGAAAATGTGATTTTGATGAATTGAGTTTTTCAATGGCACTTTGATTATGGCACCCCGCCCGACTTTATCAGGGTCACCGCCCTCAGTCATTAAGATATCATCCGGCATCAGTCTGTATTGCTCAATTTCCTGTCTTGTTGCCAAAATCGTCTTTACAGTTGTCCAATCAATATAACCGTCTTTTACATTTGAAACCGCCATATATGGCACTTCTTGCAAATCTGCTTCTGCTGTTTTACGGCCTTTCGTAATCCCAGAAACAATGTCGGCCATATTTTCCAGCGTTTTTTCAGGCCATTGCATAGAATTTAGCAACACATCCCCAAACATTTCCACAAACCGTGCCTTTACCAGTTCGTCCAGTTTGGCAAGCTGCTCCTTGCGAAGAGAAATCAGTTCTGTAAGCTTATTTAATCGACAAACAATATTTTTTTGTTCTACCATTGTTCGCAATGGAATTTCCATCTTTCGCATATCCGATTGCGTCAATTTTTGTCTTGTTGCACCATTTACCAGACCGGATACGTCATAAAACATAAGCGAATAGCACAGATAGTCTACATCTATAACAGCTTTCGGCTTTAACACATGTGCATGGTTATTAACCCAGCACTTTCCCGAAACTCTGTACGCTATCGGCTTTTCTTTTGACCCAAAATTGCCGCCGTCTTCAGCCAAAAGAACCAATTCATCATCAAAAATATAATCTGCAACATAATCCTGCACACCATTTGCTCCATAATACGGATACTGGCCAGAAACGCGATTTGCAGCAGTAATTGGAACTCTTTTGCTATCAAGAACTTCGCACACCTCTCCCAACTTCGCCATCACACCATCTCCTCCAACTCTGCCAGACCCTTGGTGATCTTCATTTCCAGCTCATGCAGGTCGGCCAGAATTTCCGTGGTCGAGGGATACTCCACCGGCACATACTCGGTCTCTTTGTACTTATTGATGGACAAATCATAGCCGTTGGCGGCAATTTCTTCTTTGGGCACAAAGAAACTCTGCTCGGTGCGCTTGCGGTCAGTTTCGGCGTCGAGGTTATGGAACCGGGCGATGATGTCCGGGATGTCGTTCTCCTTCACCTCGGTGCGCTTGTCGTCCAGCGAAAAGCCGTCGGCTTTCATATCGTAGAACCACACCTTGTCGGTGCCGCCCGCGCCGGTCTTGGTAAACACCAGCACCGCCGTGGACACGCCTGCATAGGGCTTGAACACGCCGGAGGGCATGGAGATGACCGCCCGCAGCTGGTGGTTTTCAACGAGTTCTTTTCGGATGCTCTGGTGCGCCTTGCTGGAACCGAACAGCACGCCGTCCGGTACGATGCAGGCGCAGCGTCCGCCGGTTTTGAGCATTCGCAGGAAGAGCGCAAGGAACAGAAGTTCCGTCTTTTTGGTGTTGGTGACGGCCTTCAGGTCGTCGTTGATGCTCTCGGCATCCACAGTGCCCTTGAACGGCGGGTTTGCAAGGCAAACGGTATACTTGCTGCAAATGGAGTTTTGCTTCGACACGCTGTCCTTGTAGTCGATCTCCGGGTTCGTGATGGAGTGGAGCATCAGGTTCATGGCCGAAATGCGCAGCATGGTGCGGTCCGTGTCAAAGCCGGTGAACATTGGGCCTGCAAAATGCTGCCACTGCTCCGGGGTCATGCTGTCCTCGTAGTGGGCGCGGAGGTACTGCGCGCTGGACACCAGAAAGCCCGCCGTGCCGCAGGCGGGGTCGCAGATGAAGTCGTCCGGCGTGGGCTGCACCAGCTCCACCATCATGTCACGGATGTGCTTGGGCGTGCGGAACTGGCCGTTCTGCCCTGCGGTTGCCAGCTTGCCCAGCATATACTCATACAGGTCGCCCTGCATATCAAGGTCGGCAATGTCGTGGGTGTAAAGATCCTCCAGCCCGGTGATGATCTTTTGCAGCACCTGCGGCGTGGGGATCAGGAACATGGCATCGTCCATATACCGCGCAAAGGCGGTGTTGCCCTCATCCGGGCGGGTGGGGTCGTCTGCGATCTCCACCAGCTCGCCGTTTGCGTCAAAATCCGGCAGACGGCCATATTTCATCTTTTTGATGGCAGGGAACACCCGCTGCTGCATGGTCAGGAAAATTTCGCGGGAATCTTTATCCTTGAAGCGGCTCCACCGCATGGACTGCCCTGCTTCGCTGGCCGGGAAGATGTGCTCCATCTTTTCGCCCGCCATGTTCTCAAAATCTTCGGTGGCAAGCTCTTTCTCGTCCAGTGACCGGATGAACATGAGATAGGTCAGCTGTTCAATGACGGTCAGCGGATTGGTGATGCCGCCTGCCCAGATGTCCGTCCAGATCTTGTCTACTTTATTTTTAATGGCTCCTGTTACCATGCGTTCCTCCTGAATGTTTGCCAATTGCAAACGCTTTGTATCTTGAATTTTTGGTGATAATATCACAATTTTATTATAGCAGTGTACGATTATATTTTCAATGTAGAGCGTTTAGCAGACGCGCTTTCTTGATTGCAAGGCAAAAAGTTAGTGGAACGTTAAAACAGCAATTTGCGATATGCAATTCAACGCTATTGCTGTTGCATGAAGAAGTTGAATTGCTATAAAACGGTAAAGTGAATTTTACCTGCTTTGCCGTTTTTTCACATCTGGATTCCAACATGCTTTTGTGCTATTCAGCGATTCCATCGCGCAGCCTGCGCTCTGCTTACCAACTGATGATCTCCGGCGGTGATGTGAAAGCCGTACAGGGAACAACACTTGTGCAGGCTGCCCCGGTTGAAGCAGAACCGGCCATCTCCGTGTCGGCACTTTTGGAGCTTCTGAAGGACGCAGACCCTGCCGTAAAAGCACAGCTCCGCTTGGCTCTGCTGACCTGAATTGCAAAAAATAGCACGAATTACAGAGTAATTCACAGACTTACTCCATCTGACACGAAAAATGCGGACCGTGCAAAAGCCGTGCAGAGACCGTGCAAATGGCGTATAAAAGAAAATCCCACGAGGAATCTTACGACTCTTCGTGGGATTTTGGTGCGCTCGAGGGAACTCGAATCCCTGGCCCTCTGATTAAAAGAATCCAAGGCGCATCATTCGTCAAATCTCGGAACCACGAAGAAACGTTAATTATATCGCATCATCGTGAAATTCACATTTGTACACACCGCATTATTTGTACACAGTGTAATGCCTTGCAACCGTTATCCAGCTATTCAGGTGTGCAAAAAGTGTGCAAAAATGTGCAGACGGGCAAAACAAAGTCTAATGGACAAATCAACCACCGGTTTTATGGCAGGGTTTAGGACATCCGAACAGACACCATTTGATATAGAAATGAGGTTCACCATGAACAAACTGCTTTCCTGCCGCTACAATATGGACACCAACCGGGTGGAAACCCGGTTCGAAGATGGCACCACTCTTGCCATCGACTGCATCGCCGTCGAGGAAGAGTACGGCAACACCCCGGCACAGCGGGCAGAGCTGGACTGGCTACCGTTCTTGGCAGGCGGAGCACCCGGACTTTGAAAAGATTGTGGTTCACGGTCACCGCCACCTATAAACAGTAAATCGCTGCAAAAGCAGAATCCCAAACTATCAATGCCTGCTGATAGTCTGGGATTTTCGCTTTAATATCTCATTCTACAACCTTGCCGGTAATGTATGATGTTCTATCACCATTGCCTTTTTCAAAGAGGACTTCGGTTGTCGCACCACATTCTTCGCAATGTAGATATAGTTTTTCAACCATACCATCGGCATCTGTATCATCGCCATCTATACTGAGCTTCTTGCTCTTACATACGGAACAGTAATATTGTGCGAGAGGGTCAAATACTTTTTGAAGAATGTTTTCGTAAGCACCAACAAGAGAGATGCACAGAGTAACACAAGTTGACGCTTCATAGTATGTAGCACTTCGTGAATGCGTGATTTTGTTTGCATAATCCCATGTCGCCTCTGTCAGCTTCTTAATGATGCTACGGTAATCAGAGTTTTCTGATCCTTTCAAATAAAACTGAACAAACAATTCTGCCTTGCGCTTAAAGTTTGATGCTTGGGGCTGCTCCTCGTCCCCAGCCATTACAGGTTTGTAAATGTGGTTTCCAAGTTCAATTAGCGTTTCCCTGCATTGGACGCCTATTGCTTGAAAATCTTCTATTTCCTTAGCAGCATCAATCAAGGCAGCAACACTTTTTAGTTTTCGGAATAATTGGGGAGCAATTTCTGCTCCGAGGGTTACTCCATTCACAAAATCTTCTGGATGGTATTCATCTTGAGCGGCGCTCATTCTTTGCATTAACCCCATGTGAAAAGAGTACACCTCGTCGGTTCCGAAATAATAGGCGCTTTGAGGATACAAGTTCATGGGAACACTATCACCCTCTACTACCCACCAATCACCATCGGCATCAGTTTTGACATTCCAGACACAAACATCAACACCTAAGTCGTTAAAATGCTGTTCTGGTTTGGCACTTAACACATTGCATTTACCTCGGCTTTGCCCCTCAACATATTTTTTAACATCCTCAAATGTACGTTTCCCCATAAAAGCCTCCGTTTCGCATTTGCAGTACACTGACTTTACCGATATTATAGCATAAAATGCTAATTTTCATAGAGCGAGTTGCGTGCGCTTGATGAATTTTCAATCGCACGCTTATCCTGATGCTCGGCGAAAAATTCGCAGAGCTTGTCAACTTCATCAGAGAGGACAAAGCCTTGTCCGACCACTCTGTAATGCCAGACGGACAACCTACCGTTTCTGCCCTGACAGAAGAGTGACAAACGATGCCCACTCACTTATGGTAGAACCATAGGCGGGTGGGCATCGTTTTGTTAATCGAGATTTTTCGGCAAGCGGTCATACAGAACCACCGTGTCTTGCGTTTCGATATGTACACGCTCTTTCTTCAGGAGCGTTCGAGAACGTTGGTTTGCACGGTAGTCACGGCCGCTTTCTTCAAAAGCAGAACAACACAGAAAGTCACATACCGCATTGCCGGAGGGAGATTCCCGGATAATGAACACAAAGGCAGTTGGTTCGATTCGGCTGGAAATCAGGTAATCCGCTTTGATTTTGGTCACGAACGGATAAAACTGGGGCATATAGGAGAACAAATCGAACTCCTGTTCCAGTATTTCTTTCAACCGCACCAGTGCCAGCAGACGCGGTTTCACATACTCCTGATAGAGTGTGCCCTTCTTTACCTTGTCGTAGGTGATCTTATCAGACAGAATCATATCAACAGTCTTGCGTGGACTATACCGGGGCAAGGCGATGTCTTTCAGGTAGTGGAACCCAGCAAGGTGAGGGAAGTCCTCTGGTGAAAATGTCAGCTTGATCTCGTGCAGTTCACCCTTATAGCCGTAGGTGAAAACATAGTGGTACTCAGTCAGTTCTTTCCAGACTTCTGCTGCCCGATACAAAATATCTTGCTGTTCGTCCTGCACATTTTCACCTTCCCTCAAAAAAATAGAAGCCCTGCCGAAAGGCAAGGCTCCTATTAAGCGTTTTCTTTCGATTCATCGAATCTATTCGGCTTGTGGTTATCGCTCAACCCACGGTCTGGCTCCACAATCGGCTGATACCGAACCAGTCCACTGTTTCATCGCCACCGATAGCTGGTCAATGCCGCTATCCTCTAGCTTTATTATACCACAAAAGGACGTAAGTGCAAGTAGTTGAACTTTAGAAGCTCAAAATTTTTATTTCAATAACAGTGTATGCAACAGTTCAATAAAGCGATTCCTTTATTTCTCTTCTTTCTATGAACCAGCTTTTATCTATCGCATACACTTCTCTCAATTGTCCGAATTGATGTTGTGTCAATAAATATATCTTTCCCCTCAGAGTATCTTAAAAACAAACATCAAAATCACAAACGACGCAAGCAACACTGGATAAAACAGCAATTCGCTTGTTGAAAAAAAGCATTTCCAATAACACACTGGTTTTGTCTCATTAAGTGTCGCTTTTGCATTTCCGGTGTTCATGCTAAAGTTGATATTTCCCTCATCTGTCTTTGTGACATTTTCGTAAAGTATCCTATATTCACGCTCTTTCTGCAAGTAAAATGAATCTAGTAACCAAAAACCAATCGTTGGAATAAAAACAAAGACCAAAGCTTGTTTATTGGCATCTTTAGATGATAACGCAAAAATAGCCGCAACTAATGTCATCGTCCAAGTCTTTAGCTGAAAACTATTCTTGGCCATTCTCTCTATAATGTGTTCTATCATCTCTAAATGTTTGATTTTATTTTCCATAATGCGCATCCTTATATAACAATTCCTTTGTTCTTATACAAAGTGTCCAGCGTATGAAGCGGATCGACAGCCTTTTTCCCAAGTTTGTCGGGTTGCAAATCACTAAAACTCAAATCGTTCAATTCTTCAATAGGAGCCTCATACTTTACTTTCAGTTCTTGTGCAAACTCTAGCATCTTATCGTCTTTCCGGAGACCATGTTGAAGAGTCTCTCGATAACTCGCCCAAGTTCTGTGAGGAAATTCCGTAGCCATCAGCAGTTCACTATATATCCACGGAGAGCCAGTTTTTGCTTTATCTTTTGAATCTTCTGCTGCAATTGAATTTGGAGTATTGATAAAAATCAAGCACTCTGTATCAGCAATCATTTTTGCTAACGCTCCATTCAAAAGCATATGCACATGGCTAGTTGACTGGTTTCTTTTACTGTAATCGTACCAATATGAACCATCATTTTTCTGAAACTTGCAATACTTCTCATCAATCTCTTTCAACAAATTTTCTGCATAACCCCATACACAAGAATCAATAAAACACGTTATACCATAATACTCCTGTAAAAATGCTGCTAGTGCCTTAACCGTTTTTTCATCCGCATGAGAATGCGACAAAAACACATTCGCACTTATATGTTCAAACCAATCCGATTCGATTTCTGTTGCGCTCAGACTGCCATCAGCGTTAACATATCCATCCAATGTCTTGCGAATTTGATTTTGTTGATCTTGGAACAACTGATTTCCCTTTGCCTCATAGGTGCTCAAACACTTTTTCTCGGATTCATTCAACTGCAAGTTAAAACCGGTAAACATTATTTCACCCTCTTTTGACTTTTCTTTGATGAAGTATAGCACACTTCATCAACCAGATAAAGTTTTTGCCAATATCAAGTGAAACTTTGTTTGTTTTAACAAAACAAGAGCACCAAATTTCTCTCTTTTCACGAGATTTTCGGTGCCCTTGTTCTATGCCATATTCAATTAACGTTCTTTTGTTAACTCAATGGTGATTGTACCAACCTGTTCATCCAATTTTCTTACTTCGCCCATAAGCTCGCTGATTTTTTGCTGAAGCGGGGCCTTTTCCGATTCAATGGAAGAAGTTAATTGCTCCATTTCATGCTTCAGTTCGTCAATTCTTGCTTGAATGCTCTTCTTTTCTTTGCCTTTGAAGAAGCCTAGAGATTTTAGTTGTTCCTTGAGATCACCCATCACCTTTTGCTTTTCATTGCGCACTGCTATGGATGGAACATTATCCATTTCCTTACGCAAGGCTTCAACTTGAGAGTTCAGATGTTTTCGATTTTCCAGCAGTGATTCCATCTGTGCTTCTAATTGTTTTCTCTCTTCCTCGTGGCAAGCCCAATATTCTTCTGTTCTCCTTTTTGTCGCTGCCGCAATCGCTTCTTTTTCTTCAAGTTCTTTCTTGGCTTTTTCTTCACGGATAGGGATAAGACGGTTCTTGGCCAAATCCATAACTTGGCGACCTGTTTCAGTGATTTCCATACCTGTAAAATTAGCCACTACTGCATATGCTTTCTCGGCAATTTCGTAATCTCCAAAATATTTAACCAACGAATCGCCCACATGAATGTTCATTAAACAAATAGGAACCAGCCATTCATCGACTGCCTTATCAATACTTTCAGTCGTTGTTCCCAAATTATTAGTCGCATTCGGAATTAAGTAACTCGAAAAATTAGCAACTGCATAGGCGACCTCTCTACCTGCTGCCTTTTGCTCGTCAGGAGTATGTAAGTTTTCTTTAATCAAACTATACACAGTATCGATAATATTACTAACGCGATTGGCCGCGCTGCCAATCTGCGCAATCTTTATATTATGCGCAGCATAGTAGATTGTATAAAAGTTTGCCTCCCAGTTATTTGGGTCTTCCTTGAGCAGTTCTTCAAAATACTTAGCAGCCGTTTCTGTATCTCCTTCTGCTTTAGCTCGATCGGCCAGTGTTCTCAAGTTCTCAATTTTTCGTTCGTTATCGACCTTGACGGTACTGCCAGATACGTCAACGGTGCCTTCCACCATCATCTTTTTGGCTTCTTCAATGGAGTATTTGCAACCGCAGGTCTGGCAGACAAAAACACCATCCTGTTTAATCAAATCCGTGCTTCCGCACATTTCACAAGTCAACCGCTTCATTTACATATCCTCCAATTATTTCAGAATTTTGCATTTCCTGTTTCGTTCATCAAGCAGCAAATTAAGATCTTCTATGATTTTCATTTTATCATCCGAAGATTTCAGATTTTCAACTGCAAGCGATATTTTATCTTCCAAAACAGCCAACTGTTCATTGCTCATGGGGTCAGAAAAGCGTATTTTTTCAGCAAGTTGTTCGAGTGCTTTCTTTGTTTTCGCATCTTTTTCCGCGCCTGCAAGAATTTCCATGTCAACTTGAAGATTTTTGATGTAGAAAACCTTTCCTTTAATTTTCTGTTCTACTCTTTCAATCTCTGTTCGACCTGCATCAGCGGCAATCATAAAAATTGCAGCTATGGCAGCGATAGCAGTGCAAATCACAAGAGCAGACCATGTTGGAAGTTTCTCCGCAAACACAAATATGAAAAGAACTGCGATTTGAACAACAAGGTACACAATGCCAATATGGACAATGGGAAAACCTAGGAACTTGCTTTTCAGTTCTTTATGACCAAAAGCCCTTTTCCATAAGACAATCTGTGCCGCAAGCGCAACTACCGTAAAAATATATGCAACCCAAAAGGCTGCGCTTTTAGAAGTAGGAATCGCCAGCGAAACAACGGTTATAAGGATGAAAATGATTCCTATGAGCGCATATCCTTTTACACTGTTCTTTTTCATTTTCAACCCTCTCTCTTTGCTCCACATTTCGGGCAGAACTTTCCGGGCTTTATAAACTTGAACCCACATTGAGGACAAGTATCTGGCGATGTTTGAGGTGCTCCGCAGTTATCGCAGAATCGTGCGCCCGGTGTTAATTCCGCTCCACATTGGTCACAAAAGCGATTACCTTCACTTGGCGGCGGGCTTCCGTCCTGAGAAGGTGTCGCTCCAAAGGCATTTTGAATCGAATCTCCAACGATTCCTCCTACCACGCCGCCTACACCAGCCATCGTACCAAGCCCGACACCCATATTCGTGAACTGACCCACTGCTTCATTTGATGCGACCTTCTCAGCCACATCAAATCCACGCTCTTGCTGATAGGTGTATCCTTCAATCTTCCGCTTTTGCGCAATGCCCTGCGCTTCTATCACCATTCGCTGGGAAGCCGTCTGCTGATCAATCACTCCGACCTGTTGACGCAGCTTTGCGTCCATGATATCCGCATACTGGCGGAAATGCAGATTTTTGAATTTTTCGTATTGTGGTTCTCCGTCTGGCTTTACGATCGTGGTAACAAGGAACTTGTTCAGATTGATACCATAGTCAGCAAAATCCGGAATAAGCCGCTTGTGCAGCTCTTCCGAAAACTCCGTAAGATGAGCATCCGCTTCAAAGATATTGATTGCATTTGCTGCCATTGTTTGGGCAATGTATGTTTTTACCCTCGTCATAAGGAATGCCCGGAAGAACTGAATCAGCTTTGCCTGTCCTAAAAAGGCTTCCGTGCCAACCAGTTTAATGAGCAATTTTCTGGAATCGGACACACTAAGCGACATTTCACCGCTGGCACCAATCGAGATAGGAAATTTGTATGTAGGTTCGAGGTACTGGACTTTGCTATCTGTACCCCACCGAATTGCCATTTGCTCCGTCTTATTTATAAAATAGACTTCACAATGGAAAGGTGTCTGTCCTCCTGTTGGAAGATTGGCGACTTTACGGATAAGAGGGATGTTTTCGGTTTCAAGGGTATACCGACCAGCACCAAACAAGTCCAGTGCCTGACCGTTCATAAAGAAAATGGCTTCCTGCGATTCATGAACGATCAACTGTGTAGACGTGTTGAAATCTTCACTGGGGTGCTTCCATACGAAGGTGCTGTTATCACCTTCGTATTTGATGATCTGCGCGATTGACAATTCCATTCACCTCCGCTGGCATCTTAGCTTTCCAGAACTGTTCTGTCGTTTCAACCAGTTCTTTTTCATTTTACCACATTGTATCTGTATTATCAATCTAAGTTCCGGGCAAAATAAGGTTTTGTATATGGAACCTTCTTCTTTGTTTCCATGTATGATTTTTCATGAGGTGAACAAAGTGGATTATGCCCTGTACATTCGTCAACACATTACGGAACTCCGCATGAAACGAAATGTTTCAGAATACCAGATGAGCCTTGACTTAGGCCAAAACAAAAATTATATCCAAGGTATCAGTTCTGGAAAAGCATTGCCTTCCATGTCACAATTCTTCAATATCTGTGACTATTTCAATATTACACCGATGCAATTCTTTGATACCGAGAGCCTGCATCCCGAACTCGTTAGTTCGATCTTATCTGAAATGCGTACTTTAGATGAAGAAGACCTGACTCTTTTACTTAGATTTGCACATCGGATGAGCCATAGCAAAGACTGATTCTGCATGACCGCCATGCAACAAGAAGTCACACTTCTACCGCTTCACTGCAATAAAATTTGCAAAACCATCTTGACGCACTCCGTAATCCATGATACTCTTTATCGCAATCCCACCAAATTTGTAGAAAAGTACAGAACGGCGAGGATTTATTCCCCATGAAGATTTTTACCGCCCCGCAACACACCCGATTTATTTTGCCGCTGTTTCACCCGACAAAATTTTTCGCTTGACTTGCAGGGCGGTTCTTTTCTTTTATGGGACAGGAACTGCAAACCTTTCACCAAACCATGACAAGGAGGCGACCCGAAGCGTGATCTATCGAGACAATTTGTTTCTCAACGCCAGATTCCAAGAGGCTATTCAAGCTGCCCATGACCAAGATTGGCAAACCTTTGAAAAATATTCCTTCTACGATGCCAAGATGATGGAAGACCTGCTGTACAAATGCGAACATCTGATGCCTCTTGAAATCAAATGTCGGTACGCCTTACAACATTATTACAGTCACGGCGATCATTCTCCCATCATTCGGAAGTATGTCCGCCGAGCCAAAATCATTCGTCCTGACAACTGGCGCGATGCTCTGCCGGAGAGCGTAAGAGACATTGAGATGTTCACCGTATATCGCGGCGGCATCGGCAGCATTGAGCGCGCACCGCTTTCTATTTCATGGTCGCTCTCTTACGATGTTGCTGAATGGTTTGCACACCGCAGTGAACTTTTTTACCGCTGCCCCTGCCATGTATATCAAGGAACAATTCACGCCGACAAGGTGATTGCATATCTTCCAGAGCGCAGTGAGTTTGAAATTATCCAGCATCGGAATGTCAAAGACGTGCAGGAAATCACGCCGCTGAGAGGGTACAGTCCTCCATTCAATGCCTTCAAATCATCAAAAAAATGGGTTCACGATGAAGAGGAAAGCAACCGCTATTTCAATGAATGGTATCAATCGCAGAACTGCTGATTTCAACACAGTTTTAGACGATAAGTCCTACTATCACTGCTTTACTGCAATAAAATTTGCAAAACCATCTTGACGTGCTCTGCAATCCATGATACTCTCTATCGCAAATCCCACCAAATTTGTAGAAAAGTACAGAACGGTGTGGGTTTATTCTCCGTGAAGATTTTTACCGCCCCGCAACACACCCGATTCATTTTGCCGCCGATTCACCCGACAAAATCTTTCGCTTGTCTTGCAGGGCGGTATTTCTCTTTTGGGGAGCTGTACCTTGAATTCTACATAAGCCGTCTGAACGAGATACTGCGCCATGACCTCACACTTTCTGTGGGCGAGCCGGACAACGCCGCTGCAAAACAGGGGTAGGAACTGCGTTCGGCGTGAACGGTGACCACGAGCAGGGGCTTTGCCTTTTCACACGTTTTGCTCTGCAAAATTTTCAACGTGCATTGCGGTTCGACTTCTGAAATTTTCAGTGTTGCACGGAAAGGGCGAAAGCAAGTATCGACCTGTGGCCACAAATTTTCAATGCTTGAAAATGTTCTGTCACATGGTCTGCCACTTGTTGGGGAGTGCCTTCCCCAAACCCTGCTCTAGCTTCGCACCGTTTGTGCGAAAGCGGCGTGTCGCATTACATAGCCCTCTCCATCCCGGAGCGGGCATTTATCATTTTCACAGGAGGTCGAATATGGCTGAAATGAAAAGTCCGAACGCACACGCACGAGAGAACCGCAATGACACGCCGCGAAAACGAAAGACACACATCATCAAGGTCAGAGTGACCGCAGAAGAAAAACTGCGGATCGCATACGCCTGCAAAGAACTCCACCTCACCCAGTCCGAACTCGTCCGCCGTGTCCTGTACGGCATAAACGTCAAGCACACCGTTGTGGTGGCGCAGGGCGGCGCTTGCCCCTCGTGCAATTTTTCTTTTGATCGCAATACATAAGTATTGACATCTCAGCACTTATGTGCTACTCTTTTCTAAAAGGAGTGAACTCAAATATGGCGTTTTCCTATAAGCCACTTTGGAAGCTTTTGATTGATCGTGATATGACAAAAAAGCAGCTAATGCAAGTTACAGGGATTTCAAAATCAACAATGGATAAAATGGGCCGGGGCGAGCAAGTTTCAATGGATATCATTGATCGTATTTGTAATTATTTCGATTGCGATATCGAAGATATCATCGTCCATATATCTGAGGAAATCATTGATGCTTGAACATAAAGACTTATATGATAACTCCATCCACCTGTTCTGCAATGACGCTTTGGAATTATATGATTCGTGGGAATCTCCTGTTGTTATTATTTCAGATGGTCCATACGGAGTAAACGGATTTCCAGGCGACTTGCTTTCGCCAAATGGTCTCGCTGAGTGGTATGAACCACATATAAAAAAATGGAGTGAACGTGCCACTCCATTGACGACTCTATGGTTTTGGAATACCGAAATCGGTTGGGCTACCGTCCACCCAATACTAAAAAAATATGGGTGGGACTATGTTTCTTGCTGTATCTGGGATAAAGGTATGAGTCACATTGCTGGAAATGTGAACACAAAAACCATTCGACACTTACCTATTGTAACAGAGGTATGCGTTCAATATATAAAAAAGCCGGTATTCCATGTTGGTGACATTGAAATGTCAATGAAGGAATGGCTTCGTTATGAGTGGTCTCGAACAGGATTGCCCTTTAGTTTGACAAATACAGCTTGTGGTGTCAAAGACGCCGCTACACGGAAATACTTTACTAAATGTCATTTGTGGTATATGCCACCAGCAGAAGCCTTTGAGAAAATTGCCACTTATGCAAATGAACACGGAAAAGACTTGGGTAAGCCCTATTTTTCCATTGATGGCAAAAAGTCCATATCGAAAGAAGAGTGGGCGAGACTTCGCTCAAAGTTTTATTGTCCAGTAGGAACAACAAATGTTTGGTCAGTGCCTCAGTTACGCAATAAAGAGCGCCTCAAAATCAATCAAAAGGCCATCCACCTCAATCAAAAACCCCTTATACTAATAAAACGATGTATTGAAATGACTTCAGATAAAAACGATATTGTCTGGGACCCATTTGCTGGAGTTTTTACAACCGCCATCGCTTCTTATGAATTAAATCGAAAATGTTATTGTGCAGAACACAATTCTGATGTTTTTAATTATGGATATGTCCGAGTTCAAGAGCGATTACAACAAGGTTCTCAGAGCATCCTCTAATTTCGCATCATTGCTTGTTGCCAATATTATACTCCATTGCTTTATCGTTTTCCCATGGAAGCTTGTCATTAGAACATGATTCTTGAACGCTTCAATCTCCGTATGTCCAATGCGGTCGATTTTGGCATAATTTGTATCAAGACGGTACACGGCGGCTCCTTGAAGTTCTCTTAATTTTCTTTGGTATTCGTAGGACGGACTATATATTTTTCCTTCATCTCCCCAATCGTTAACGATTTGATGGATTGAACTTAATTGCTCCAATGTACATTTATCTTGTTGTAACTTATACCCATTTGTATTTGTCTGTTGTAAATTTGCAGTCCTGGCCGATGTGTCTTCGGGTTCAAACACAATATAATCTGGCGGTTTATGATAATGGTTATCTCTTGCAACTGCAACACTTTTTCCGCTAACCACTAGTACATCTATAATTTGAGGTTTTCCCCATATCACATGTTCAGGCAACCATGCAATTAGGGCCATATCAATATTATCGTCCTTAAAAATCGTGACACTATCCTTAAAGCGCGCAGTTATTTCTGTTGCAAATGGAAACCATGCCTTTATTTCAATTCCGGGATTTGGAATAATCTCGTTGCTCCTAAATAAAGCATCAGGAAATTCGGGGTCTTGACGAATCCAATAGCCACTGCCCGCCCATTCATGTTGATTTAGCATATCAACAGTTGAAAATTCAATCATGTTCCCCAACATTGGAGATAACTTGGAAATAATTTTAGCCAAGTTTTTTGCATATCCAAGCGTTGGGGGCCTTTTTATTTCCACCACATCAATCAAATGTCTATTGAGAGCCGTCAGTTCTTCTTTTGCTACTTGTAATATATCTTTGTAATCCATAGCTCTTTACTCCTCTTCACGACCAGTGTGCTATTTTTATTGTAGCAAAACTTCTTTTCGTTTTCCAGCCTTAACTTTATCTTTTGCTTTTGGACAGCTTCAAGTTGCCTAACAAGCGATTTGCAGTTGTCTTTTTATATTCTCTTCTTGACAACACAGAAGCTGTTCGACCAGAACGGCGAGGTAGACGAGGATGCACTGCTCTACGAAGTCCACAGCGACCTCCGTGACTTTGTGCTCGACAACCTTG
>OLND01001533.1_pt1 | contig 23618 bp, 20 predicted proteins | sample 1672031 | NCBI WGS metagenome assembly OLND01 (sample SAMEA3136638, study PRJEB25190) | human gut metagenome | biome: human gut; feature: human-associated habitat; material: faeces | place: Austria | collected 2013 | reverse complement strand
TTTTATAAAGGGAATAAGTATATAAATAATATTTTAAAAATGATAGGGGAAAATGCAAAAAATGCGAGGGACATTTTCATTGAGCTGATTGTTGTTAATGATTCACCAGAAATTGAAATTAAATATAATAAAAAATTAATTGATGGATATTCATTAAAATTGGTGCAACATGAGAAAAATATGGGAATTCAGCAGGCAAGAATTACAGGAATTAATGCTGCACAGGGAAGATATATTCTAATGTTAGATCAGGATGATGAAATTGCTTCTAACGCCATTAGTAGCCAATTTAAATTAATCGGAAATAATGCATCAATAATATCAAATGGTTATAGCGAAAATAGTGATGGAATTAAAACAAAATTGTACAAAAGTAAAAAACAAATGTCTGTCGTAAATGATTTTTCATATTTTTTTTATTTTGGAAATATGATTGCGTCTCCAGGTTTGTGTCTTATTCGGAAAGACAAAATACCTTTATTATGGAAATCAAAAGTTATGGAAATTAATGGCGCGGATGATTGGCTTCTTTGGATTTCTTTCTTGAGTCAGGGAAATAGTTTTACCTTAAATGATGCGTTTCTTTATGTACATAAGAATGACGGGTTCAACACATCAGATAATGAAGAAAAAATGCTCGATTCATCACAGGAAGCTTTAGATATTGTAAAAAACGAAGGAATTGTTGGTAAACGTCTGTTATCTGTATACGAGCGTAGAATTAAAATGCGAAGGAAGTACTTTGAAAGTGGCAAAATCAACAAGATAATTCAGTATTTGAAGAATGGGGATATTTTGTGGCATGTATTCAAGTATAATAAATTAATGTAAATAGATATGAGATTTGATTTTTGAGTATTGTAAAAAGTTCGGAATACATGTACATGAAAAAGGAGTTTATATTGAGAATTAAGTTAAATAAAGGGACATATGTTGGGGTGGCATTTTTTGTTACAACGATTGGAAATTCAAGTTTTTTGACAAAAAAGGGATTAGATGAAATAGTTACATATTTGGGAATTTCATTGCTTTTATTCGGCATTATTATTAGCAGATTTAAGAATAGGCATACAAATAAACAAATACATAGGATAAGTTTTAGATTGTTTTTGATTGTGGAATTTTTCTTTTCTATTGGCATATTAATGCAAAATATTGATATTATATTAAAAATCAAACTACTGCTCACGATGTTTTTTGTAGCTGCTTTTGCATTACTTGCGGATGATTTTGTTGATAGTTTAGAAAAGGTGAGACAGGCTGCATATGGTGTACTTTATGGAACTTTAATTACAACAGGTCTTGCAATAATAGGGAGAGAATCATTAACATCAATTGCAGTTGAGGGGGTAATGTCCTCGGGATTCAATGGAGGTTTACAACATAAAAACTATTTTGCGTGTGCTATGTTGGCAGTTTTCAGTGCTTTTTACTTATATGATAAATATGGAAAAAAAAGAAAAACAAATAAGAGAATTATGGTAATATCATTAGCGTTACTAATTTTTTCAAATTCAAGAGGGGCATTGATTATGACATTTGTTTTTGTAGTTGCCTCTCATTATGATGCTCTATTGAAAATCAAAGCTAGACATCGTGGTTTATTTGTTTTTACTATTTGCGGAATTGCAGTTATTGGAGCGTCACTTATATATTCTTTTGTTATTTCAGATAGCGCTTCTTATATGATTCGTATGAAAGGATTGATGACATATACTGATCTATATAAAAATGATTCATTTCACATGTGGTACGGAAATGCTGAAATGGCATGGAAAAATGGAAATTATGTAAATAATGTTAGAGCAGTAATCGGATGGGATGGAACGGTTGAATTATCATTTTTGAGTATTCTTGTAAAAAATGGTATTTGGGGTTATTTTGGTTATGTGATTATTTTTTTATTTTATATAAAAAAGGGACTTTCAATTGATAATTGGAAAATAAAATCAATGATTCTTTCATTAAGCCTCTCATTATTATCATCGGCACTTGTTGAAAATTATATTACTAATACTCATGTCATATATGGAATCTTTAATTACTGCATAATTAGTGGACTGATCGGGCAGAGCGGAGCAAAAAAAACATATAACACAAAAAATAAGGATAACAAAAATGTCAGAATTGCATAGTATTAAAAGTGGAATGTTTAGAGTATTGATAGCAAATATAATTAATTTAATAATTGGTTTATTGAGTAGCTTTGTTTTACCTAAATTTCTTACGGTGAATTCATATGCTACATTAAAAACCTATCAATTATATATTTCATATATTGGTATATTACATTTTGGATATGTCGATTCACTTTATCTATTGTATGGAGGGCAAGAATTAAAGAAGATAAGTAAGGATTCTTTAAGGGAGAATTTATCAACGTTTCAAGCTTTTCAAATTGGAGTAATGGGGATAAGTATATTGATAGGAATTTTCTTGAAAAATAGTTTGATTCTTGCATTTTCATTGTCAATTCTTCCTTCCAATATGCTTTCTTTTTATCAATGTATATATCAGGCATCTGGAGAGTTTTCCTTATATGGTAGAATTATTAATTCAACAACGTTATCATATTTTTTATTAAATATGTTATTTATTTTTGTATTACATCAAGATAATCCATATCTGTATATTGGAGTAATAATAGTTGTTAATAGTTGCATTTGCATGGTATTAAAAAGAAATACATGGAAAAAGCAAAAAATTAAATTTAATATTGAAAATATAAATCTACAATTAGTACCGTATAATATTAAAAATGGAATTTTACTTACACTAGGTAATTTATCTTCAATACTTTTGACAGGTATGGATAGATGGTTTGTAAAAATTTGCATGAATAATATAGCTTTTGCGCAGTATTCGTTTGCGGTAAGTATAGAAAATTTTTTAGAAGTACTAATATCATCAGTAACTATAACTATGTACAATTTCTTTTGTAAAATTTCAGATTTTAAAAAAATACATAATGTACGAAATATGATTATGGTTTTTGCAGCATTTATTGTAATATGCGCATTTCCAGCAAGATTAATCTTAGAAGTATATTTAAGAAAATATATAAAATCTGCTTATGTTATGTTTTTATTATTTGGAGCACAAATTTTTTATATAATTATTAAAGGCGTATATGTTAACCTTTATAAGGCCCACAAAAGACAGAAGGAATATTTTATTAAATTGATTGGAGTAATCTTCATTGGTTTTATTTTTAATGTTGTATGTTATTGGCTTAAGCCTGTTAAAGAGAGCTTTGCAATAGGAACGCTTTTGTCAGCTATTTGCTGGTATTTTATGTGTATATATGATTTTAAATGTTTAAAGTATAGTTTAAAAGAGCTTTGCTATCCATTTGCTCAGCTTTGTGTATATTTGATATGTGGTATACGTTTTAAAGCGATACTGGGAGGAATTGTATATATTTTAATAAGTCTAATTATAACTTGTGCTTTATTACCAGAAACAATGAATAAAATTGCTAATATGTTAAAACAAAGATTGACTAGTTTTTTTTGAAAGTACAAGTAAATATGCGCAAGTGTGTCAAAATATGATGTAGCATAATATAAAAGATTTTTTTCTGTGTGATGCTAACATAAAGTACGTTTCAGACACTTACAAAATAAAAATTGAAAATAATCTGTATTTCTTGTAAAATTACCGTGTGTGAAACACATGCTCTTTCAGAGCCAAAGCACACACGGTATATTTTAAAGCCCGCTATATAGTTTATAACGAAAATAAAAAACAAAAAAGGAGTACAAAAAATGAACTTATCTAAAATACACCACATCGCCATCATCGTATCCAACTACGAATCCGCAAAGGATTTCTACGTAAACAAGCTTGGCTTTTCCATCATCAGAGAAAACTATCGTGCGGAGCGTAAGGACTGGAAGCTGGATCTGCGTGTGGATGAGCACACGGAGCTGGAGATCTTTGCAGAACCAAATCCACCGAAGCGGGTGAGCCGTCCGGAGGCTTGTGGTCTGCGTCATCTTGCTTTCTGTGTGGAGAGCGTGGAGCAGACGGTGAAAGAGCTGGCGGAGGTCGGGATCGAATGTGAGCTGATCCGTGTGGATGATTTTACCGGCAAGAAGATGACATTTTTTCATGATCCGGATGGACTGCCGCTGGAGCTGCATGAGTAAGAGGAAATGGAGCAAATGATATTTCGTAAGGCAGTAAAAGATGATTTTGACAACATAAAATCTCTGTACTGGGAGCTGATCGATCAGGAGCAGGGTGATCCATCGTTTCCACATTGGAAGAAGGGTATCCATCCTTCTGATGAAATGCTGCATAACAGTATTGGTAAAGAGGAGCTGTATGTGCTGGAAGATGGCGGCGAGATTGCGGCCTGTGCGATAGTTAATGAGGAAAAGGTGGATGGCTACGCAGATGTGCCGTGGCAGATCGATTCGGATGAGGTTATGGTCGTTCATGTTCTGGCAGTGCATCCGGAGCAGCGTGGTAAGGGTCTGGCCCGGAATTTGATGGAGCACATTGTAGGATCGGAAAGAAAAGCCGGAAAGAAAGCGCTGAGGCTTGATGTGATCGAGAACAATACAGCAGCAGAAGGTCTGTATCAGAAACTGGGTTTTCGGTACATCCAGACAAAGACACTTTTTTATGAGGTGGTTGGCGAGATGACCTTCAAAATGTATGAGCTGGTTTTGTGATCTATGGGTGAGAAAAGAGCGTATAAACCAAGAAGGCCTGGCGGTGGCCGCAGGAAATCTAAGCCGGAGTATGATGCCGGGAAGATCCTTAAGGAACTGATGGATCCTGCTGTTGTGCTTTATGAAGCGGGAATGTCTTTGCAGGCCATTGCAGATGAGCTGGGGCTGAATCCGATCAAGGTTCGGAAGCTGCTTATCACGGCCGGTGTGTATGCATCGGATGTGGCGGAGAAGGTGCAGGAGACCTTTGATGACTTCAGAAAAACACAGGATCATAAAGCTGCTGTCCTTTCAACTGCAAATGCTCTTGGCCTGTCCAGGTCCTCTGTTACTTCATATCTTCCGTACAAAAAGGGTGTGTATTTTCCAGGTACAGCACCGGCAGATAAGATCAGTGTTGGAGCCGAGCGGCAGCGGAGGTACAGAGCGATGAAGCGTTGGAGGAATGCCCCAACAGAAGAAGGATCAGCAGATGTTCGTATAACAGCGAGATCAAAATGAAATAATGGTTGACAGAACCGGGAAAGAATGTACTGTTCGAGTGGGATTTGCATATGTTGCACGAAGTAAAGCAGTCATCAACTTGTTATTTGCGCTGTGAAATGATAAAATCAAAATAAAACAGGTGAGTTGTAACCTTGTGCTTGAGTAACAGCTTCAGAAAGAGATGGTATGTTATTATTGAAAGAAGAAATTTATACTATAGATGATATATATGCTTTACCAGAGGGTGAAAGAGCAGAATTGATTGATGGCCATATGTATATGATGGCTCCACCGAGTCGCAGACATCAAAAAATTTCAATGGAGCTTTCCAGTGTTATTCGTGAATATATTCGTTTTCACAAAGGAAAGTGTGAAGTATATGCAGCTCCGTTTGCTGTCTATCTTGATGAGAGAAGTAATACCTATGTTGAGCCGGATATCTCAGTGATTTGCGATCCACATAAACTTGATGACAGAGGATGTAATGGTGCACCTGACTGGATTATAGAAATTGTGTCACCATCCAGTAAAAAAATGGATTATCTGTTAAAACTTCTGAAATACCGTTCCTGTGGTGTAAAAGAATACTGGATTGTTGATCCTGAGAAAGATCGTGTTATTGTATACAATTTTACAGGTGACGAAAGTATTAATGAGTATACTTTGGAGGATTCTGTTAAAGCAGGGATCTATGAAGAACTTGTGATTGATTTCGGAAGTATGGAATTGTAGGGGCCAATGAGCTGCCATTACTTAAAGAAGATTATATAAAACAAAGACTGCCGCAGGTTTCGCGCCTGCGGCATTTTCCAGTTTGTACAAAAAACACAGAAAATATATTGGAAAAAGAGCGGGAAAAGGGTATAATGTCAGAGAAAGCGTGATTGATAAAATACAGACGATTTTTTCTGCTTTATCAGGTCATAAATAAGTGAGGCGGAGGATGTAAAAATGGAACAGCAGCATATGTTTACCAACCGGATGATCCGTAATCTTCTGGTGCCGGTGGTGCTGGAACAGATTTTGAATTCGATAATGGGAACCGCAGATACCATGATGGTCAGCAATGTGGGATCTGCGGCTCTTTCTGCGGTATCGCTGGTGGATTCCATCAATGTGCTTCTGATCCAGGCTTTTTCGGCGCTGGCAGCGGGAGGCGCCATTGTCTGCGCCCAGTATATCGGACAGAGGAATTATGAGAAGGCGAATATGTCTGCCAGGCAGGTGCTTTTTATCATCACAGCGATCTCTGTAGTGGTGTCTGCAGTCTGTCTGATCTTTCAGAAGCCGCTTTTGAGGCTGATCTTTGGTGCGGTGGATGCGGATGTTATGCGTGCATCGGAAATTTATTTCTTTTTCACGGCACTGTCATTCCCCTTTATTGCGGCTTATGATTCTGCGGCTTCGATCTTTCGTGCCCAGGAGAATACCAAGGGGCCTATGACCATCTCCATGATCTCCAATATCATGAACATTGGCGGAAACGCGGTTCTGATCTGGGTTTTCCACCTTGGTGTTGCAGGAGCAGCGATCTCCACACTGGTTTCCCGTATTTTCTGTGCAGTGGTTGTTCTCTGGCAGCTGCGCAAGGATCGTCAGCCTGTCGTTGTGAAGGATTATCTGAAGATCCGACCGGACTGGAGCATGATCGGACGGATCCTGGGACTTGGAATCCCTTCGGGAATTGAGAACAGTATGTTTCAGCTTGGAAAGCTTGCCATCCAGTCTACGGTTTCCACACTGGGCACAGCAGCCATCGCAGCGCAGGCAATGACCAATATCCTTGAGAACCTGAATGGTATCGCGGCCATCGGAGTAGGTGTGGGCCTGATGACCATCGTAGGCCAGTGTCTTGGTGCCGGCCGCAAGGATGAGGCGGTCTATTACATAAAAAAACTCTGCGTCATTGCAGAGGCAGTTATTATCGTAAGCTGTCTGATCGTGTATATTTTGGTCAGACCGGTGACGATCCTTGGTGGAATGGAGAGTACCAGTGCGGAAATGTGCATCCACATGATCACATGGATCACCATCGTAAAGCCTGTGGTATGGACAATGGCGTTCGTGCCGGGGTATGGTCTTCGTGCAGCCGGTGATGTGAAGTTCTCCATGATCACCTCCTGCTGTACCATGTGGGCGTGCAGGTTCTGTCTCTGTGTTTTCCTGATCCGTGTCCTGGGCTTCGGGCCTATGGGTGTCTGGATCGGAATGTTTGCAGACTGGACTGTCCGTGGGATCATTTTTACCTGGCGTTTCCACAGCCGCAAATGGCTGGAGCACAAGGTAATCTGAAAAGGAGGGCATCGTATATATGAAGAATGGACTGGAAGACCAGTATGTCATAAAAAACAACAAGCGCCTCCGTTATGGCTACACAACAGGCTCCTGTGCAGCCGGGGCAGCCAGGGGTGCAGTCCGGATGCTGCTTTCGGGTGAGACTCTTTCCGAGGTAGAGCTTGATACCCCAAAGGGGATCACCCTTACATTACAGCTTCACGATATTACCCGGGGCGAAACCTATGTCTCCTGTGCGGTACAGAAGGATGCAGGGGATGATCCGGATACCACCAACGGGATCCTGGTCTATGTAAAAGCGGAGAAGTTTTCTATTTCAGCGGCAGAACAAGCCGGGCAGGAACGGAAAACAGAGAGATCCCGGCCTCAGATCATCCTGGACGGAGGGATCGGTGTGGGGCGTGTCACCAAGCCGGGACTTTCCCAGAACGTGGGCGAGGCGGCAATCAATCCGGTTCCCAGAGCCATGATCCTGCGGGAAGCCGAAGAGGCGGCCCAGGAATATGACTACGAGGGCGGTCTGAAGCTTACCGTATCCGTTCCCCAGGGGGAGGAGATCGCGAAGAAAACCTTTAATCCCCGTCTTGGCATTCTTGGCGGGATCTCCATACTTGGAACCAGCGGGATCGTAGAGCCCATGAGTGAGAAGGCTCTGATCGAAAGCATCCATGTGGAGATGAAGCAGCATTTCTGCCAGGGAGAAAACTATATCCTGGTGACACCGGGGAATTACGGTGCGGATTATCTCAGGGAGCATATGTCCATTCCCTTTGAGAACAATATCAAGTGCAGCAATTATGTAGGAGAGACCATTGACATGGCCATTGATATGGGCGTAAAGGGCATTCTTTTTGTGGCTCATATCGGTAAGTTTGTAAAGGTTGCCGCCGGGATCATGAATACCCATTCCCACTGTGCTGACGGAAGGATGGAGGTTCTCTGTGCAAGTGCCATCCGTGCAGGGGGCTCTCTGGAATGTGCCAGAGAGATCCTGGAGGCGGGGACTACGGATGAGGCGCTGGCTGTTCTTGACAGCTATGGTATCCTGAAAGAGACTATGGCTGTGGTCATGGAGAAGATCCAGTTTTATCTGGACCACAGATCCTATGAGCAGATCCTTCTGGGTGCTGTGGTGTTTTCCAATGTATACGGACTGCTGGGGCAGACCCGGGATGCAGAGGAGCTGATCCATAAGATACAGGAGCAGGCAGTCGGGGTGGATGATATTTCATGCGTGAAACCCTGATCCGGATGGAGATTTTTGATCCGGGGACAAAATTTGATATAAATAACAGACAGGTTTTATCCTGTCTGGAAAATATAGTTAGGAGGAAAGAAATATGGCAGGTAAATTATATGGTGTAGGTGTAGGACCGGGAGATCCGGAGCTTCTTACCTTAAAAGCACTTCGTCTTGTAAAGGAGGCAGAGGTGATCGCACTTCCGGGACAGGTTCCGGAGGATACGGTAGCGTTTAAGATCGTGGAGGGAGCTTATCCGGAGCTTGGAAAGAAGGAGCTTCTTGCAGTTCCTTTTCCAATGTCCAAGGATCCGGAGGTGCTGAAAAGCTATCACGATGCAGGAGCAGAAAAAGTCAAGGCTGTCCTGGACCAGGGGAAAGATGTGGTATTTCTCACACTGGGAGATCCTACCGTGTATTCCACATATCTCTATATCCATCACAGACTTGTGGCGCAGGGCTATGAGACGGAGATCGTTTGTGGCATCACATCCTTCTGTGCAGTTTCCGCCCGTCTGAACACCGGACTTGTGGAGAAGGCAGAGCCTCTTCACGTGATCCCGGCTTCCTATCAGATCGAGGATGCGCTGAAGCTTTCCGGTACCAAGGTCCTTATGAAGGCCGGAAAGAAAATGAAGGATGTGAAGGCGGAGCTTCTTTCTCAGGGGGCAGAGGCCATGATGATCGAAAACTGCGGAATGCCGGATGAAAAGATCTACCGGACCGTGGAGGAGATCCCTGAGGATGCAGGATATTATTCCCTGATCATTATCAAAGAAAACAAAGACAGAAGAGAGGAATAGATTATGGTACATTTTGTAGGAGCAGGTCCGGGAGCATCGGATCTTATTACAGTAAGAGGTAAACAGTATCTGGAAGAGGCAGATGTGATCATCTATGCGGGATCTCTTGTAAATCCCCAGCTTCTGGAGTATTCCAAGGATGTGTGCACCATCCATAACAGTGCAAAGATGACCCTTGAGGAAGTGATCTCTGTTATGGAGAGAGCAGAGGCTGAAGGTAAGATGACCGTTCGTCTCCACACCGGCGATCCATGTATCTATGGTGCGATCCGTGAGCAGATGGATATCCTGGATGAAAAGGGAATCCCCTATGATTCCTGCCCGGGTGTCAGTGCCTTCTGCGGAGCTGCATCTGCACTGAACCTGGAGTATACACTTCCGGATATTTCCCAGAGTGTGATCATCACAAGAATGGAAGGAAGGACACCGGTGCCGGCAAAAGAGAGCATTCAGTCCTTTGCCGCTCATAATGCGACTATGGTCATTTTCCTCAGTACAGGTATGCTGGAGGAGCTGAGCCGCAGACTGGTGGAGGGCGGATACCGTGAGGATACACCGGCTGCCATCGTCTACAAGGCAACCTGGCCCGATGAGAAGAAGTTTATCTGTACAGTGGGTACTCTGGCCCAGACAGCAAAAGAGAACAAGATCACAAAAACAGCGCTTATGCTGGTAGGTGATGCGGTCAATGCTGCAAGCTATGACAGATCCAAGCTGTATGATCCGGGCTTTACCACAGAGTTCCGTGAGGCTACGAAATAAAATATGAACATTTCCATCATTTGCTTCAGTATGACAGGGCTGGAGACAGGGGAAAGGCTTCAGAGGGCGCTGGAAAAAGAGGGTGAGAGTGTCACCCTTGCAAAAAAGAGCCGGTACCTTCCGGATCCGATCTCTGTTTCCACCTCCCAGTGGGCAGGGGAACAGTTCCGGGCAGGAAAAGAGGGCGTGATCTTTGTTGGTGCCTGCGGGATCGCAGTGCGCAGTATCGCACCTTACATTGTCGGAAAAAAGACGGATCCGGCTGTGCTGGTGATCGATGAATGCGGAAAATTTGTCATTGCTCTTCTTTCCGGACATCTGGGCGGAGCCAATGAGCTGGCTCTTCGCTGTGCCGGATATCTTAAGGCGGTGCCGGTTGTGACAACAGCCACAGATCTTCACAGCCGTTTTGCAGTGGATGTTTTTGCAAAAAAGAATGGCTGTGCTATTTTTCATATGAAGGCTGCAAAGGAGGCTTCTGCAGCCCTTCTTGCAGGAGAGAGCGTTGGCTTTTACAGTGAGTTTCCATGGGACGGAGAGCTGCCGGAGGGTCTGGTGCTTTGCGGGAAGGACGGAAGGCCCTCAGCTGCAGCGGATCCGGGGAATGGTGAGAAAGCCGGTGAGGCACCGGAAACAGGTATTGCGGTGACGATCCACAGAGGCTGCCTGCCCTTTAAAAATACAGTTCATGTGGTGCCGCCCGCTGCAGTTCTGGGAATGGGCTGCCGCAGGGGAAAGGATGCAGCCTCCATCCGGAAGGCGGCAGAGGAATGTCTGAAGGGATCGGATGTTTACAGAGAAGCACTGAAAGCTATTGCCAGTATCGATCTGAAGAAGGAAGAGGTGGGACTTCTTTCTCTGGCAGAAGCCTGGCAGCTTCCGTTTCTGACCTTTACAGAGGAAGAGCTGAAGGCAGTGCAGGGTGAATTTACCCCGTCACAATTTGTAAAAAAGATAACAGGTGTAGAGAATGTCTGTGAGAGAAGCGCGGTTCTGGGTTGCGGACAGGGTACACTGATCAGAAAAAAAACAGGCCGGGACGGTGTGACCACCGCCCTTGCAGCCGGAAATCGGAGGATACGTTTTGAGTAAGATTTATGTTGTAGGAATTGGCCCGGGTGCGTATGACCAGATGACTGGAAGAGCGATCCGTGCATTGAATGAAAGTGATGTGATCATCGGTTACACGGTGTATGTGGATCTTGTAAAGGAGTATTTTGCAGGCAAAGAGTTCATGACCACACCGATGAAAAAAGAGGTAGACCGCTGTGTACTTGCTTTTGACGAGGCAAAAAAAGGAAAAACCGTTTCCATGATCTGCAGTGGTGACGCCGGTGTCTATGGCATGGCAGGTCTGATGTATGAGGTGGGAGAAAACTATCCGGATGTGGAGCTGACCATTATCCCGGGTGTGACAGCAGCCACAGGCGGCGCCGCAGTGCTGGGTGCACCGCTGATCCATGACTTCTGCCTGATCAGCTTAAGTGATCTTCTGACTCCGTGGGAGAAGATCGAGGCAAGGCTTCTGGCAGCAGCACAGGCGGATTTTGTGGTATGCCTTTACAATCCGTCCAGCAGAAAACGTAAGGATTATCTTCAGAAGGCCTGTGATCTGATGATGAAATACAAGTCTCCGGATACTGTCTGCGGCACGGTTGCCCAGATCGCACGTGACGGCGAGACTGCACAGGTCATGACACTGAAGGAGCTCCGTGATACAGAAGTGGATATGTTTACTACCGTATTTGTGGGAAATTCACAGACTAAGAATGTAAACGGCAAGATGGTAACACCAAGGGGATATAAGAATGTATAAAGCCATTGTTTTTGCAGGGACCACCGAGGGCTATGCGCTCTGTGAGTTCCTTGCGGAAAATCATGTTCCGGTCTATGCCTGTGCAGCCACGGAATATGGCGGCTCTCTTCTGAAGGAAAATGAATTTCTCCATGTCAGCGCCGGAAGGCTGAAAACTGAAGATATGGAGGAGCTTTTCCGGAGGGAAGCGCCGGAGATCGTTCTGGACGCCACTCATCCCTATGCAGCAGAGGTGACAAAAAATATCCGGACTGCCTGTGAGAACGGAAGCATCCGCTATCAGCGTGTCCTTCGCCCGGAGGGGGAGAAGAACAGGGAAGCCATCTATGTGGAAAGCACGGAGAAGGCGGCAGAGCTTCTTTCCGGTACAGAGGGGAACATTTTTCTTACCACAGGAAGCAAGGAGCTGTCTAAATTTACAGTAATCCCGGATTACCAGGAGAGGCTTTTTGCCCGGGTGCTGTCCATCCCTTCCGTGATCAGCTCCTGTGCGGAGCTGGGGATCGAAGGAAAGCATCTCATCGGTATGCAGGGGCCATTTTCTACAGAGATCAACGAAGCCATGCTTCGACAGTTTCAGTGCAGCTATCTGGTCACCAAGGATACCGGTCTGGCAGGTGGATTCCCGGAAAAGATGGAGGCTTGTCAGCGCTGCGGCGTCACACCTGTGATCATCGGAAGACCATTGCAGGAGGAGGGGCTGTCCCTGCCGGAAGCAAGGGTATTTCTGGCAAAGCTGTTCGGCCTTACCCTGTCACAGAGGGTTTCTCTTGTAGGCATCGGCATGGGTGCGGAAAAAACCCTGACTTTGGAAGGAAAGAAGGCCTTTGATGAGGCGGAGCTTCTGATCGGTGCAAAGCGTATGACAGATGCCGTACAGAGGCCGGGGCAGATGGTTCTCCATGAGTATCGCAGTGATAAGATCGTGGAGTATATTAAGACACATCCACAGTACCGTACCGTAGCCATTGCCCTTTCCGGCGATGTGGGCTTCTACAGCGGCGCAAGGAAGCTGATGGATCTTCTGGATGGCGATGTCCAGGTGATCTGCGGTATTTCTTCCGTTGTTTATTTTATGGCGAAGATCGGTCTTTCCTGGGATGATGCGAAGATCGTCAGTGCTCATGGAAGAGACTGCAATCTGATTGCCCTGATCCGGCATAACCCCAAGGTTTTTTCCATTCTGGGAACAGAGGATGGGGTAGCCCGGCTGGCTTCCAGACTGGTTGCGTATGGAATGGGTGATGTGACCCTCTATGTGGGCGAAAATCTTTCCTACGAAAATGAAAAGATCTTTCATGCCAGTGCGGCAGAGCTTACAGAATACCGGGGAGATGCGTTAAGCGTGGTAACTGCGTGCAATGAAAACGCAGTACCTTTGCCCGCAGTTCACGGGATCTGTGATGAGGAATTTCTTCGTGGGAAGGCGCCTATGACAAAGGAAGAGGTGCGTACGGTTTCTCTGTCCAAGCTTCGTCTTCAGGAGGATTCTGTCTGCTATGATGTGGGAGCGGGCACAGGCTCGGTTTCTGTTGAGATGGCGCTTCGTGCCTGGAAGGGGCAGGTCTATGCCATCGAGAAAAAGGAGGATGCCCTTGCTCTTCTGAAGGAGAACAGGCGGAAATTTGCCACAGACAATCTGGAGATCGTGCCGGGTACTGCACCGGAAGCGATGGTGGAACTGCCTGTTCCGACACATGCCTTTATCGGCGGGTCTTCCGGAAATATGAATGAGATCATCCGGCTTCTTCTGGACAAAAATCCGGGAGTACGGATCGTGATCAACTGCATCACCCTGGAGACTGTGACGGAAGCCATGAATGCCATACGAGATTTCAGCCTGACGGATGTGGATATCGTACAGCTGTCTGCGGCAAGATCCAAATCTATCGGAAGGTATCATATGATGATGGGTGAGAATCCGATCTATATCATTTCCTGCAGCGGAAGAGGGGAGGAGATTTAGGTGAAGATCCCGAGAATACTTCTTGCGGCAGGTGCCAGCGGAAGCGGAAAAACCCTGATCACCTGCGGGCTGCTTCAGGCGCTGGTGAACCGTGGCCTTAAGGTGGCTTCTTTTAAATGCGGCCCGGATTACATAGATCCTATGTTCCACAGCCGTGTGATCGGTACAAGATCCCGAAACCTGGATACGTTTTTTACAGATGGAGACAGAACTCGGTATCTTCTGGCAAAGAACGCATCGGACTGTGAGATCGCAGTGATGGAGGGAGTCATGGGGTATTATGATGGTGTAGGAGGGATCACCTCCAGAGCCAGCGCCTATGATCTGGCCTCCACCACAGATACACCGGCGATCCTGATCGTAAACAGCCGTGGCATGAGTGTTTCCCTGGCTGCCTATGTAAAGGGCTTTCTGGAATACAAAAAGGACAGTCATATCTGCGGCGTGATCTTTAACCAGATGTCTCCCATGCTGTATCCCAGGATGAAGAAGCTTCTGGAAGAGGAGCTTTCCGTAAAGGTGCTGGGATATGTTCCGAAGGTGGAGGACTGTGTGATCGAAAGCCGTCATCTGGGGCTGGTGCTTCCGGAGGAGATCCCGGAGCTGAAAAGCCGTCTACAGAAGCTTTCCGAGGTACTGGAGAAAACCCTGGATATCGATGGGATCCTGGAGCTTGCAGGGGAAGCACCGGAGCTTGCGGCACCGGAGACGGAAATGCTGATACAGAAGGATACTGCCTTCGGATACCGTACAGAGGAAAAGGTGCGGATCGGTGTGGCGGATGATGAAGCCTTCTGCTTTTTCTATGCGGATAATTTAAATCTTCTGGAGCAGATGGGAGCGGAGCTGGTACGTTTTTCACCCATTCATGACAGAGAGCTTCCGGAGGATCTGGACGGGCTTCTTTTAAGCGGCGGTTACCCGGAATTAAACGGGGAGGCGCTGGAAGAAAATCAGGAAATGTGCACCCGGATCCGGGAAGTTATCCTGGACGGAATGCCCTGTCTGGCAGAATGTGGCGGATTCATGTATCTTCATCAGGAGATGGAGGATATGGAAGGAAAGCAGCGCAGAGTCTGCGGGGTGATCCCTGGAAGGGCTTACCGCACACCGAAGCTGAACCGGTTCGGCTATATCACCCTTACGGAAAAACAGGATACCGGACTTGGTGAGATCCCGGCTCATGAATTCCATTATTTTGATTCCACAGATTGCGGAGAGGATTTTCATGCGGCAAAGCCGGCATCCAAAAGAGGATGGGATTGTATCCATGACCGGGGCAGGCTGATGGCAGGATTTCCGCATCTTTATTATTACGGAAATCCCAGGGTTCCGGCACGCTTTCTGAAGAACGCACTGGAATATAAGAAAGAACGGAGGCAGAAAAAAGATGCTGAAATATAGTCTTCCTGCACTGGTCATAGGATTTGTGCTGGATCTTCTGATCGGAGATCCCAGATGGCTTTATCATCCGATCTGTGTCATCGGCAATCTGATCTCAGTGCTGGAAAAGGTGATCCGGAAGATTTTTCCGAAAAATCACGGCGGTGAGCTGACAGGAGGCTTTCTGATCGTAGTGCTTGTCTGTCTGTTCAGCGGCGGGGTGCCGCTTCTGGTGCTTTATTATCTTTACCGGTATCTGCCGGTGGCCGGATTTGTGCTGGAGGTTTTCTGGTGCTATCAGCTTCTTGCCACCCGTTCCCTGAAGGATGAGAGTATGAAGGTTTATGACCGGCTGAAAAACGGAACTCTGGACGAGGCACGCTATGCGGTGTCCATGATCGTAGGCCGTGATACCAGAGAGCTTACGGAAACTGGCGTGACAAAGGCTGCTGTGGAAACCGTTGCGGAAAATGCATCCGACGGCGTGATCGCCCCCATGCTTTATATGGCTATCGGCGGGGTGCCGCTGATGTTTTTGTACAAGGGTATCAATACCATGGATTCCATGCTTGGATATAAAAATGACAAATATCTTTATTTCGGCCGTATTGCGGCAAAGCTGGATGATGTGGCCAATTATATCCCTGCCAGGATTTCTGGATGGCTGATGGTGGCAGGAACTGTTTTTACAGGAATGGATACAAAAAATGCGTCAAAGATCTACAAACGTGACCGGAGAAATCATGCAAGCCCCAACTCTGCTCAGACAGAGGCTGCCATGGCCGGAGCGCTGGATGTACAGCTTGCGGGAAATGCATATTATTTCGGGAAATTATATGAAAAACCCACGATTGGGGATCCGATCCGCCCGGTGGAGCCGGAGGATATCAAAAGAGCTAACCGGCTGATGTATGCGGCATCCATACTGGGAGTGGTTGTATTTGGACTGCTCAGTGCGGGGATCCGGTTCGGGTTATTAAGGTAACAATAAATACAGACAGGAGAATGACCAATGACAAAACACATACATGGAGGAGACGTATATAAACATAAAGACTGCCTGGATTTTTCGGCAAATCTGAATCCTTTGGGAACACCGGAAAGTGTGAAGCAGGCCATTATCCACAGTCTGGATCATATTGCACAGTATCCCCAGGTGGGATGCGGCGTTCTCAGGGAAAGGATCGCAGAATCGGAAGGGGTAAAAGCGGAAGAGGTAATATGTGGTAACGGAGCAGCAGAAGTGATCTTTACGCTCTGTCATGCAGTAAAGCCAAAGCGGGCTCTGATCCCGGCGCCTACTTTTGCGGAATACGGACAGGCTCTGGCCAGCACTGGCTGTGAGCTGGAATATTACATGCTGACGGAAAATGACGGTTTTGTGCTCAGTGAAGCATATCTGGATATCCTCCATAAGGGACTGGATATGGCTTTCTTATGTAACCCCAACAATCCTACCGGCATGCTGATTCCCCACAGGCTTCTGAAAAGGATCCTGGAAAAATGCAGAAAGCTGGATATCCTGCTGGTGGTAGATGAGTGTTTCCTTGATTTTGTAAAGGAACCGGAAGAGTATTCTCTGAAGCGTTCTCTTTCCGGGTTCAATAATCTTTTTATCCTGAAGGCATTTACAAAAAGATATGCCATGGCCGGTGTGCGGCTGGGCTATGGCCTCTGTTCTGACAGAAAGCTGCTGGAAAGGATGGAGCTCTGCGTTCAGCCATGGAATGTTTCCACCATGGCCCAGGCAGCCGGGCTCCAGGCACTTACAGAGACGGAATATGTAGAGGAGGGAAGACAGCTTGTTTTTCGGGAGGCACAGTGGCTGAAGGATGAGCTGGCCCGCATTGGGTATAAAGTATTTCCGTCGGAAGCAAATTATATTTTCTTTAAAGGACCGGAGGAGCTCTTTGACTTCTGTCTGCGCAAGCGGATCCTGATCCGTGACTGCAGCAATTATCCGGGTCTTACAAAGGGGTATTACCGGATCGCGGTAAAGCGCCATGAAGAAAATGTAAAACTGATCGAAGTACTTGAGGGAGGTATATTATGGCAAAAGCAATAATGGTACAGGGAACCATGTCCAATGCCGGAAAAAGCCTGCTGGCTGCGGGACTTTGCAGGATCTTTAAGCAGGATGGATATCGTGTGGCTCCTTTTAAATCACAAAATATGGCACTGAATTCCTTTATCACAGAGGATGGTCTTGAGATGGGACGGGCCCAGGTCATGCAGGCAGAGGCAGCCGGGATCCGGCCGTCTGTCCTGATGAATCCGATCCTTCTGAAGCCTACCAATGATGTAGGCTCCCAGGTGATCGTAAACGGAGAGGTTCTTGGAACCATGAGTGCTAGGGATTATTTCAAATATAAGAAGACCCTGGTCCCGGATGTGATGAAGGCGTACAACGCTCTTGCAGCAGATAACGATATCATTGTCATCGAAGGTGCGGGAAGTCCTGCCGAGATCAATCTCAAGGATGAGGATATTGTAAATATGGGTATGGCAAAGATGGCCAAGGCACCGGTCCTTCTTGTGGGAGATATTGACCGTGGAGGTGTTTTTGCCCAGCTGATCGGTACGGTGGAGCTTCTGGAGGACGATGAGAAGGCTATGGTAAAGGGGCTGATCATCAACAAATTTCGCGGAGATAAGACTATTTTGGACCCTGGTGTTGTCATGCTTGAGGAAAGAAGCGGGATCCCGGTGGTGGGTGTGGCGCCTTATCTGGATATCCAGGTGGAGGATGAGGACAGCCTGACGGAGCGTTTTGACCGGAAGCAGGAAGCCGGTGTCATTGATATCGCAGTGGTCCGTACACCAAGGATTTCCAACTTTACGGATTTTAATCCTTTTGAGAGCATTCCCGGAGTTTCTCTCCGCTATGTAAAACACCCGAGAGATCTTCACTCTCCGGATATGATCATCCTTCCTGGAACCAAGAACACCATGGGTGATCTGATCTGGATGCGGGAAAGCGGAATGGAGGCAGCGGTTCTCAAGGAAGCCTCCAGAGGCAAGCTGATCTTTGGTGTCTGCGGTGGCTATCAGATGCTGGGTGAAACCTTAAGCGACCCTCATGGAGTTGAAAATGGCGGTTCCATGAAAGGAATGGGACTTCTTCCCATGGAAACGGTATTTGCCGAAAAGAAAACCAGGACCAGGGTGCAGGGGCATTTCGGTCAGCTGTCCGGTGTGTTTGCTCCTCTTTCCGGTGCGGAGATCGAGGGCTATGAGATCCATATGGGCGAAAGCATCCTGAAGGACAATGCAGGAACAGCCACGAAGATCACAGACAGCGTCAGCGGTAAGAAAAAAGAAGAGGGTGCTTTTGCGGGAAATGTGTGCGGAACCTATATCCACGGCGTTTTCGATAAGGAAGCATCTGCAGAGGCGATCATCCGCGTGATCGGCGAGAAAAAAGGTATTGATGTGGAAAATATGACAGGCGTGGATTTTGCGGCATTTAAGGAACAGCAGTATGATATCCTGGCTGCAGAGCTGCGGAAGCATCTGGATATGAAAAAAATCTATGAGATACTGGAAAACGGGATTACGGAGGAAGAATAGAAATGAAAGTTGAGCTTGAAAATGTAAAACCCATGGAGATTGAAAAAAGAAGCTTTGAGATCATCACAGAAGAGCTGGGGGATACTCCCCTGATCCCGGGAACAGAGCTGATCGTAAAACGCTGCATCCACACAAGCGCAGATTTTGATTATGCAAAAAATCTCTGCTTCTCGGAGGGGGCAGTGGAGATGGCCATGGACGCCATCCGCAACGGTGCCTGTATCGTTACAGATACCCAGATGGCAAAGGCCGGGATCAACAAGCGTGCACTTGCCCGCTACGGCGGTGAGGCTTACTGCTTCATGTCCGATGAAGATGTGGCAGCTCTTGCAAAAAAGAACGGGACTACCAGAGCCACAGCCAGCATGGACAAGGCAGCAGAGATGGATAAAAAGCTGATCTTTGCCATTGGAAACGCACCTACCGCACTGGTACGTCTTTATGAGCTTATTGAGAACGGAAAGCTTTCTCCTGAGCTGATCATCGGTGTGCCGGTAGGCTTTGTGAATGTTGTGCAGTCCAAGGAGCTGATCATGCATGCAGATGTGCCTTATATTGTGGCAAAAGGACGCAAGGGTGGAAGCAATATTGCTGCGTGCATTGTAAATGCCCTGCTCTACATGATCGATAACCGGAGAGATTAGGAGCCGGTAACCTCCTTCAGAAGCTGACAGGCAGGCAGAAAATCCTTGGATGGAATGGAGGAGCAGGAGAGGACTAGGGTGACCTCGGCTCCGTTTTCTCTGAGAACCTCCAGTCCCAGACCACGGTTCCGGGCTCTGTCTGTCAGTTCACTGCCTGTGAGAGAACAGGGAAGAGTAAGGGCAAGGCTGGTTCCTGCGGCTCCTGTTTGGATCTGGCAGTCCTGGCCGAAGGTTTCCCGGACAGCCTGGGAAAGAGCCTTCAGCTTCTGGGAATAAAGGCGGCGGAGCTTTCTTGTCTGGGAAGCCAGATGCCCGTCGCGGATAAACTGGCAGAGCGCGATCTGTTCTGCCTTGGAAGCAGTCTGATTATAAAAGGCTGCTTTTTTTGTATATTTTTCCCGGAGAGAGCGTGGCAGTACCATGAAGCTGACACGGATGGAGGGCAGCAGCAGCCTGGAAAAGGAACCGATATAGACAACGTTTTCACCACCTGCAAGACCGAAAAGTGAAGGCGTCGGCTTCTGGAAATAAACAAATTCGTTTTCGAAATCATCCTCAATGATCAGATGGTCATTGATTTCCGCATGACGGATCAGCTCCAGGCGTCGTTTTACCGGCATGATCTCGCCCCATTTCGTCATGTGAGCAGGAGAAACATAGATCACATCGCAGCTTTTGTCCCGGTAATGGACATCAAAGCCGTAATCCTGAAAGATGGTGCTGCATGTGGTGAAGGACGGTGTGGGGAACGAAACGGTTTTCCGTTCATGGATCAGAGGACAGAGGATCTGGAGAAGGGGCTGGAGACCGGCCCCTACTACAATGTCATCCGGGGAGCAGATCACATTTCTGCGTTCCCGGATATAGTCTGCGAGAACCTCCCGGAAATCGCTTTCGCCCTGGGGTTCGCCATAAGAAAGCATACGGTCGCCCTGGCGGAGGGCACTTTTGATGTAACGCTGCCACAGATCAAAACGGAAGCTTTCCCGGTCAACACCGGAAGAGGCAAAATCATAAAGGCAGGGCGTGATATCTTTATCCTGTTTTTCGGGGGGAAGCAGATGCTGCTTGGAAGCAATGCCGGTGACATAATAGCCGCTCTGTGCCCTGGCGATGATATAGCCGTCTGCTGCCAGCAGAAGATAGGCATTTTCGATGGTGGTACGGCTCAGCTTCAGCTCCTGGGCGCATTTGCGGAGGGAGGGCATTTTGCTTCCGGGAAGGAGACGGCCTTCCAGGATCAGCTTCCGGTAATAGTGATAAACCTCCAGATAAAGGTGTTCTTTTTTGTGTTCTGCAGATATATTTAACATAAGTATGATGATTTCCTTCCAAAAATGATTGCGTAAACCTGACAGTTCATTCTATAATATTACAGAAAAAAACTCAAGACTGGAGAATTACCATGAAAAAAATAGCAGTGATCAATGATCTTTCCGGGCTGGGGAAATGTTCACTGACAGCAGCGATCCCGGTGATCTCGGTGATGGGAGTCCAGGCGTGTCCACTTCCCACCGCTGTTTTAAGCAACCAGACCGGTTATGAAAGTTATTTCTGTGAGGATTTCACAGAGCATATGGAACCATATATGGAGCAGTGGAAAAAAAGAGGATTTTTCCCGGATGGGATCTATACAGGATTTCTTTCTGATGATAAGCAGGCAGACAGGATCCTGAAATTTATGGATGCGTTTGCAGGGAAGGATACTCTGATCCTTACAGATCCGGTGATGGGGGATGACGGCGCGGTTTATCCGATCTATACAGAAGAGGTTCGCAGCCGGTTCTGCGAACTGACACGTCGTTCCTATGTGATCACACCGAACCTTACGGAAGCCCTCCTTCTTCTCTACGGAAAAGAAAAAATGGAGGAGATCTGGAATAAACTGCAAAAGGCATCAGAGGCCCGGCGGATGGAAGAGATCCGGGAGATCGGGTGCGGACTTGCCAGGAAATTTTCACTTCCTGCCGTTGTGATCACCGGAGTGGATCACAGGGAGGAGGGGCAGTCTCTGAAAATGGGGAATCTTGTCCTGGAAAACGGAAACAGCTCCTGGGTATTTGCAGAGAAATCCGGCGGAAGCTATTCCGGGACAGGAGATCTTTTTGCATCCGTGCTCAGTGCAGGGCTGGTAAAAAGATATTCCATGAAAACCTGTGCAGAGCTGGCCGTGGACTTTATCTCGGCATCGATCCGGGATGCGGTGGAGGAAGGAACAGACCGTAACGATGGTGTATGCTTTGAACAGCATCTCGGCATGCTGCTTCCATAAAAACATAAGGGGATAAAAAAGAGCTGACCGTCAGGCCAGCTCTTCCCATTTTTCATAAAGCTCTTCCAGTTCTTCAGCGATGGCTGCTTTTTCGCGGCTCAGCTTTGTACATTCCGCTACATTGGTGCAGACATCCGGAAGGACCATGGTTTCGTCGATCTCGCTGTCTCTTGTTTCCAGCTCTTCGATACGGGCTTCGACTTTTTTCAGCTCGGCTTCCCGTTTTCGTTTCTTTGCCTGTTCTTCCTTCATCTGCTGCCAGGAAAGCTTGTTCTCGGAAACCGATTTTTCTTCGGCAGGTGCCTCCGGAGAAGTGCTTCCCGGTGCATAGGTACTGGTCAGCTCCTCCTTCTTTTCCAGATAGTAATCATAATCACCGATGTAATTTACCACTGCCTGGTTTGTCAGCTCCATGATCCTGGTCGCAGTCTGATTGATAAAGTAACGGTCATGGGATACATAAAGGACTGTACCGGTGTAGCTGACCAGTGCTTCCTCCAGGATCTCCTTGGAGGCAATATCCAGATGGTTGGTAGGCTCGTCAAGGATCAGGAAGTTGGCTTCGGAAAGCATCAGCTTTGCAAGGGAAACACGGCCTCTTTCTCCACCGGAAAGTGCGGAGATCTCCTTGAAAACATCATCTCCGGTAAAGAGAAATGCGGCAAGCATATTTCGGATCTCGGTCTCTGTGAGAGTCGGATAAGTATCGGAGATCTCTTGGAAAATCGTCTTGTCCATATGCAGAACATGATGTTCCTGATCGTAATAACCGATCTGCACCTTGGAACCAAGGGAAAATTTGCCGGCATCTGCCTCAATAAGACCGTTGATGATCTTCAGCATGGTGGTCTTTCCGGTTCCGTTGTTTCCGATCAGTGCCACACGCTCGCCGCGTTTGATATCAAAGGAGATATCGGAGAACAGGGTCTGTCCCGGAAAGGCCTTGGAAAGCGCTTCCACGTGGAGCACATCGTTTCCGCTTAACACCCGTGGTTCCAGCGAGATACGCATCCGGTCCTGGAGCTCAAGAGGCTTTTCGATCCTCTGTACACGGTCCAGCATTTTTTCACGGCTTTCCGCACGCTTGATGGATTTTTCACGGTTAAAGGATTTCAGCTTGGCGATAACGGCTTCCTGATGCTTGATATCCCGCTGCTGATTTAAGTATGCCTTGTACTGTGCATCACGAAGCTGAGCCTTCTTGAGAGCATAGGCAGAGTAGTTGCCGCTGTATACGCGGGTCTGTCCGGCTTCGATCTCAATGACCTTGGTGACCACCTTATCCAGAAAATAACGGTCATGGGAGACGATAAAAACAGCTCCCGGGTAATTCAGAAGATAAGTTTCCAGCCAGGAGATGCTTTCCATATCCAGGTGATTGGTTGGCTCATCCAGAAGCAGGATATCCGGCTTGGAAAGAAGCATCTTGCCCAGCGCCACGCGGGTTTTCTGACCGCCGGAAAGAGTTTCGATCTGCTTGTCATAATCTTCCTCCGTGAAGCCGAGACCCTTTAAGACACCGGTCAGCTCACTTTTGTAAGCGTATCCGTTCTCCAGCTCAAACTGATGGGTCAGGCGGGTATAGGTTTCCATCAGACGGTTCAGCTCATCACCGGTCACCGTGTTCATTTCCTGTTCCATATTGCGGATACGGCGTTCCATATCGATGATGTGCTGCTTGGTGGTAAGAAGCTCCTCGT
>OLND01001521.1_pt1 | contig 23741 bp, 16 predicted proteins | sample 1672031 | NCBI WGS metagenome assembly OLND01 (sample SAMEA3136638, study PRJEB25190) | human gut metagenome | biome: human gut; feature: human-associated habitat; material: faeces | place: Austria | collected 2013 | reverse complement strand
CACCCGAAGAGCGTGCCTTGTGCTGAACTGGCAAGCCATAGGCTTGACTGAGGGGTTATCCCCCTGTCCTTTCGGGACAGGGGAATCAGACTTTCCATCAAGCCTGCAACTTACTTTTTCAAGTCCGGCACACCTTTTTAAGCAAAAATATGAACAAACAAAATCAACGCTCTTCCAATTTCTCCGCAGTTCCAACTGCATTCGCTGCCGGTGTCCGAATTTTCTCACGCATTTTTCTATCTTTTTTCGGTTGTGGCATAACCTGTTCCGTTTCGTGTCATTTTTGTAAATTTTTAAGCAAAATCCGCAGACACCTTGCAAACCGGTTTTGCATATGGTAAAATAGATAAATAAGCGTCCGTTTCGTATTTAGCCGTGTGCAGATTGCACAGCATCCCGAACGGGAATCCCTGCGAAACACGCTCAGCAATCTGATTTCAAAAAGAGGAAGAAAAACATGAATGACTGCGGTATCAGTAAACTGGATCTGAAACGGCGCAACCGGATGCAGATCCTGAAGGTTGTCCGGGAACAGGGTCCCATCTCCCGTGTGGACATTTCGGCAATTCTGGGGATCACCCGTGCGGCAGTGACGATCATCACCAACGAAATGATCGACCAGCACATCCTGGAAGAGGTCGGCGAAGAGCCGGTGAACCCCAGCGGCGAGGTCCGCAAGGGCAGACGAAAGATCCTGCTGGACATCAATGAAACATATAAATTTGCAGTGGGCATCTACGTGGACGAAAAGGAAGTCTCCATCGGTCTGACTACCTTAAATGCGGCAGCGCTGGATAAACAGCTGATCGCCCACGAGGGTGACATGACACCGGAAAAGCTGGTGTCGCTGCTGGACGACATCCTGGAAAAAATGCTCCAGAACAGCTGTCTCTCCCGGGAGAATCTTCTGGGTATCGGCGTGGGCATCATGCCCTCTGCCTATGAAATGATGGGGTTGGAGGAAGGCACGGAGACCTGTCCGGTCTTTCCGGCGCTGCAAAAGGCGCTGGAGGACAGCATGAACCTGCCGGTCTATATCAACAGCGCCGTCATGGAATTCGCCATGGCAGGGCTGCACTACAACGAGATCCACGCCAAGGCGGAGAACCAGGTATTCCTGTACTGGGACAGCGGCAGCTATCACGCCATCCCCATCAACGGGAACACGCCCCTGCTGGCGGCAGCTGCCGGAGATGCCTTTATCGAGCGTCTGTGCGTCGATCCGGACGGCAGAGCCATGGAGGGCTATCCCAGGGGCAGCGTCCGGGCAGAGCTTTCCGCAGAGGCTGTGGCAGACAAGATCCGCCCGGTCTTCTCCGAAGAGAACACCCCGGCACTGTTTGCGGCGCTGAACGGCGACCTGTCCCGGCTCACGCCGGCATCCCTGCTGACGGCGGCAGAGACCGACCAGCCCTTACAGGAGATTGCCGCAGAGACGGTAAAAAAATTCTGCGTGATGCTCCAGGCGCTGCACTGCCTGTACGCCGCAGAACACGTGAACCTCTACGGTTTCGGCTTTACGCCGGAGCATCTGGAACTGATCCGCAAAACAGCGGAGGAATTCGCCGGCGAGGCATTCGCCCAGTCTATCCTGCTCTGTCCCATCGGTGACCGCTATCATTTCCTCAGCGGCTGCACCTATATCATCCAGGCAGGATTCTACCAGCGTGGCGGTCTGGTCTGACCGCAAACCGTTCATACCGCAGCCCTTCCCATTCCGGAAGGGCTGCTTTTGTCTTTCTCTTCCACGGTGTGCGTAAAAAATTAACGAGTGTTTTTTCACGGAGAACACTTGCACTCCAGTGAAAGATGTGTTATAATAAGAATTGCAGTGTGTGCAGGACTGCCTGCGCACGGAGTATGTCTTAATTCCGGGGAACGACTCCCCAAATTTATGCAAAAGGAGCAGTGTCCGCCGGGATGCGGACCGGGTGAGAAATCATGAGAGTAGCAGAGATGAATCGAGAAGCACTGGAAGAATTTGCCGCTGACTGTAAAAAGCAGTACGAGGCGTTTCAGGCACAGGGTCTGAAACTGGATATGTCCCGTGGCAAGCCGTCGCCGAAACAGCTGGATCTGACCAACGGCATCACCGACTGCCTGGCTGAGGATGACTATAAGGCATCCAACGGACTGGACTGCCGCAACTACGGCTGCCTGGACGGACTGCCGGAGGCAAAGGAATTCTTCGCTCCCATGCTGGGCGTCAAGCCGGAAGATGTCATCGTGTGCGGCAACTCCAGCCTGAACATCATGTACTGGGCAATGTCCCTGGCAATGACCAACGGCGTCATGGGCAGCAAGCCCTGGGGCAAGTATGACAAGGTGAAGGTTCTCTGTCCGGTGCCGGGCTATGACCGCCACTTTGCAGTTAGTGAATTCCTGGGCATGGAGCTGGTGAACGTTCCCATGAAGGAAGATGGTCCGGATATGGACATCGTGGAAAAGCTGGTGGCTGAGGACGACACCATCAAGGCGATCTGGTGCGTACCCATGTACTCCAATCCGGGCGGCGTGGTATACAGCGACGAGGTTGTAAAGCGCTTTGCGGCACTGAAGCCCAAGGCAAAGGATTTCCGTATCTTCTGGGACAACGCTTACTGCGTACACCACCTGGTAGACAATCCGCCGGTACAGGCAAACCTGCTGGAAGAGGCAAAGAAAGCCGGCAACGAGGATATCTGCTATATGTTCGCCTCCACCTCTAAGATCACACATCCGGGTTCGGGTATTGCGATGATCGCAGCCAGCCAGAACAACCTGGCATATCTGAAAAAGGCGCTGGGATTCTCCACCATCGGATACGACAAGATGAACCAGCTGCGTCACCTGCGTTTCTTCGGCGGCAAGTTCGAGAACCTGGTAGAACACATGAAAAAGCACAAGGCGCTCATCGCTCCGAAGTTCCAGATCGTAGAAAACACCCTGGAAAAGGAACTGGCTGACCTGGGCATCGCCAACTGGTCCAACCCCAAGGGCGGTTACTTCATCTCCTTCAACCAGAAGGGCTGTGCAAAGCGCATCGTTTCTCTGTGCAAGGAGGCTGGCGTAGTTCTGACCGGCGCCGGCGCATCGTTCCCCCACGGCGTAGATCCGGAGGATGAAAACATCCGTATCTCCCCCACATTCCCCACCGAGGAAGAACTCCAGATGGCAATGAACGTATTCGTTTGCGCTGCAAAGCTGGCTGCCGCAGAACAGGCTCTGGCAAAGTAAGACAGCGGAAACCCATGAAATAAAACAAAAAGCACTGTGCAGAAAACCGGCACAGCGCTTTTTTACAGCGTACACAAGCAAAAACGCACCATGCAGAAAAGCCGCATGGTGCGTTTGTTTTTTTATTGCAGAACCTGCTCACGCCAGAGAATTCTTTTGTGAGGGTACGGCATAGAGATTGGTCTCCCATGCCGGAATATACAGCTGATGCCGGATATACAGGTCATAGCCCGGATTCAGCCGCCGGATGAGCAGCGGCAGGGCAAAGATGTCCTCATTCCGGTGATAGAGCGAAACCATCAGCTTCGGGGAGAAGTGTGCGATGGTCTGGGATGCGCCCCAGAGCGCCTCACGCTCACAGCCCTCTACATCCATTTTGATGATGGTCGCCGGTCTGCCCTGGAGGATGCTGTCCACAGAGCGTGCGTCGATCTCCTGTCCAAAAGCGGAGACAGCGGACTGCCGTCCTGCCTTGGTGGAAAACGGCACCGTGGTATCCAGACACCATGCCACAGCGTTATACGCATAGACATAGTTCATGCCGTCCAGATACTTGCACAGTTTCTTGAAGTTTTTCCGGTCCGGTTCTACCGCATAGATCCGGATGTACTTGCCACGGGTGTGCTGGAGAACCTCTTCGATGGTGTCTCCGTTATACGCTCCCAGATCCACATACACCTCGTTGGGTGTGAGCCGGATGATCTTGCGGTAAATCTCCGTTTTCGGCGTGGTCACGTCCATCAGATAGCGGATATTGCCGCTGATGCGGAAGTTGATGATGTTGGCATACACCCGGCGTGACTCATCGTCCGCCAGCATCTCGTATACCTCTTCCAGCTCCGCAGCGTGTTCCACGCAGTAGTCATAGGTGAACAGTCCGCCGCCTGCCACCGGAACATCCGGCACGATCAGGGTATGGCGCTGTCCCAGCTCCACGATCTTGTCCACCAGAGACTGGTATCCGGCGGCAAACGCCAGAACAATGACAAAATCGTCTACCTGTGCTTCGATCTCGGAAAGCTTCCGCACCTTATAGCCTGCAAACGAATGGCCTCGCACGAATTCATCGCTTGCAAAAATGCCGGCAAGCGGAATGGACTTTTCCCGAAAGACACGCATGATCTTTTCTGCACCATCGCCCATCCCGTAGATAAAGATCGGACGGGTCTCCGCCTGCAATTTTTCCCACGAGGACTGCTTTTCTGTGATAAAAGAAAGCAATGTGTTCAGGACCTCCTTTTCTCTTTTTCGCATGGCTGCCGGACTGCTTAATCGTTACAGCAGTCGTTATCTCCCCATGCTTCCGGCGGCATACCAGCCGGGCCCATCATATCCCGTCCACGGATGCCGAAACGGTCACGCTGTTCATTGATGAGCGCCGTGATCAGATCCGAGACTTCACGGGGTTTCTTGATGGAATGAATGTGTTTTTCCGGTGTATCTACGTCTTTGCTGAACAAAATGATCGTTCCGCAGCCGAACATCCGCTGCCCCAGCGGAAGTTCCATCTTCTTATCGTTGATCCGATAGATGTCCAGCTCATCTTCCACCACGGTGAGGAGTCCCACACGGGTGATGAGCCGGCTCTCCGTCAGATAATACCGGGTAAAGGACAGGGGCAGCCCGAACAGGGTACGCTTTTTGTCCGTCCAGAGATACTCCAGCCCGTCTTTTGTTTTTCCTTTTGCCATGACTGCCGCCTTTCCATTTGATGACTGCATTGATTTGCGGATAAGCCGCCGCTTTCAGAGGAGGCTTATTTTTAGGCAACACCGCACAAAGCTTGTGCGTAAGATGCGAAGCCGGATTTTTCGACAGATTGCACAGAAATTCCGCAGGCATACTGTCGTATGTCAAGGGATTTCTGTGCAGTATGACGGAAAATCAGCAAGCAGATTGCGTACAAAGCCGCCGGGCGGGCTTTGTGCGGTGTTGCTTTTACAGTACGATCTCGCCCTTGCCGCCCTGCATGGTGATCTTCTTGTCTGTGCCAGCCACAGAAACGGTAAAGGTCTTGTCGGTGTTGCTGCTCTCGATGGAGATGACATTGCCCTTGCGGCTTGCCTTGAGGGTCAGCACCAGGTTTGCCTTGGTGTCATAGATCGCTGCCTCAGCAGTCTTGCCGTCCTCCAGGCTGCAGATCATAGCGTCTGCGCCGTCCAGGTAATCATATTCGAACTGGTTCTCGAATGCGCCGAATGTCACGATGGAGTTCGGCTTTGCCAGAACCGGCATTTCCATAAAGGTGCAGGTCACAGAATGATACTTGCCGCCTTCATAGGTCTTTCCGGTAATGATGTCATACCACTTGCCCTCCGGCAGGTAGAAGTTTGCCACGCCGTCCTCACGGAATACCGGAGCGCACAGCAGGTTGTCACCCAGCATATACTGCTGATCCAGATAGCGGCAGGCGATATCGTCGGTGTAGTCCATGACCATCGGACGCATCATCGGGATACCGGTGGTGTGGGTCTTGACAGCCTGTGCGAACAGATACGGCATCAGCTTGCCCTTGAGCTTGGTAAAGAACCGCAGCACATCGCAGGACTCCTCGTCGAAGTTCCACGGCACACGGTAAGAAGTCGAACCGTGCAGACGGCTGTGGGTGGACATCAGACCGAATGCACACCAGCGCTTGTAAACGTCCGGAGATGCCTTTGCCTCGAATCCGCCGATATCGTGGCTGAAGAAACCGAAACCGGAGGAGCAGAGCGACAGACCGCCACGGAGTGTCTCTGCCATGGAGGTGTACTCTGCGGAGCAGTCACCGCCCCAGTGTACCGGGAACTTCTGACCGCCGACAGTAGCGCTTCTTGCGAACAGGCACGCCTGTCCCTTGCCGTAGTATTCTTCCAGCACCTCAAATACTGTCTTGTTGTACAGATAGGTGTAGTAGTTGTGCATATGGATCGGATCTGCGCCGTTGTAGTATACTGCCTTTGTGGGGATACGCTCGCCGAAGTCGGTCTTGATGGCAGTAACGCCCATCTCACACAGCTTGCGCACGCCGGCAGCAAACCACTTTGCAGCCTCCGGATTGGTGAAGTCTACGATCGCCATGCCCGGCTGCCACAGGTCGGTCTGGAATACGCTGCCGTCCGGATTCTTGATGAAGTAGCCCTTTTCCATGCCGATATCGAACAGCTTGGACTTCTGGGAGATATACGGGTTGATCCAGCAGCACAGACCCAGACCACGGCTTGCCAGACGCTTGAGCATTGCCGGCGGATCCGGGAACTGATCCAGATCCCACTCGAAGTCAGTCCACTGGTATTCCTTCATCCAGAAGCAGTCGAAGTGGAACATTTGCAGCGGAATATCCCGTTCTGCCATGCCGTCGATGAAGGAGGTAACTGTCTCTTCATCATAGGTGGTGGTGAACGAGGTGGACAGCCACAAACCGAAAGTCTTTGCCGGCGGCAGTGCCGGCTTGCCGGTCAGATCGGTGTAGTTCACCAGAACCTCTTCCAGATTCTCACCGCCGATGAAGAAGTAGTCCAGCTCTTCGCCCGGTACGGTAAAGGAGACCTTGTTGATGGTATCAGATGCCACTTCAAAGGAGACCTTGTCTGCGGTGTTGACCAGCACGCCGTACTTGTTGGAGGTGATATAGAACGGGATGCACTTATAGCTCTGCTCGGAGCAGGTGCCGCCGTCAGAGTTCCAGTTCTCCACGTTCTGACCGTTCTTCACGAAGGTGGTGAACTTTTCGCCGAAACCGTAAACGCATTCGCCAACGTCCAGTGTCAGCTGTTCCCGCATGAAAGTGTTGTGTGCGTCCTGCGGGTAGTTGAAGAAGTCGTCGTCGGTCTGGACAGCCAGACGTGCGTCACGGTGGAACTTGTTTTCCTGAATGTAGGAAGTGGAACGCCAGCCGCCGCCGGTGAGCCGCTTTCCGTCACGGGAGAACGAAACGTCCCAGCCGTCTGTGCCCTTCTTGATCTTCAAAGTCGTGTGACCGGCAGTCATGGAGACAAAGCCGTCTTCTTCGTGGATCTCATCCGGCACATAGCCCTCCGGCAGATTCAGGTCAAACTGGGGCTTGTTCTTCAGGCTGCCCTTGTGGTGGCAGATATGCACACGGATCACGTCCGGTGCAACGGCGGTATAGGTGATCTCAAAGGTCACGCCGCCCAGTGTCATCGCACGGTTCCAGATCGCACTGGATGTTGCATAAATTTTGATGGTGTTCTTTGTGGTTGTGACATCATACGCCTGAACAGCATAGGAAACGTCATAGCCTCTCTGGTTGAGCCAGAGTCCGTCAGAAAATTTCATAGAGTACCTCCTGCGTTTCAAAATAGTATCTGTTGTATTCTATGCGACTTTCCGGTACACCGGAGTGTTTGCCTGTGCCCGTACCCATCTACATATGCTTTCATTGTACCATACTTGTCATGGAAATGTCAATCTGTTTTCGTGAAAATCGTATATTTTTCTTGAAAATCGTATATTTTTCCCTGTCGGAGTGACCATATGCCAAGTTTTTCTTTCGCCCAGAAAAAGGAAAACTGCTCGCCTCACAGAGGGAAACGATTCTTCAAAACTTTTCTGCCGCCCAGGTGAACAGCTTTACCACCAGCGGCATGGTCAGCATGGAGACCAGGGTGGTGACGGCGAAGATGTGGGAGGCATAGGCATCGTTCATGCTGTGCTTCTGGCACTGGAGCGTACACATTGCCGCAGAGGGCGCAGCCATCAGCAGCAGTACCACCAGGCGGATCTCCTGGGGAATAAAGCCCAGCGGCAGGAACAACAGCCCCAGGAGCAGCGGCACGATCAGCAGCTTTACGGCGCTGACGTAGTACACCCGGGGATTTTTCAGCGCATGGAACAGGTCCGCCTGCGCCACGCTGATGCCGGACGCCACCATCGCCATAGGCGTGTTCATGCTTGCCACATAGCCGAAGGTCTTTTCCAGCAGATCGGGGAGCGGAATGCGGAAGAAGAACAGGAGCAGTCCGATGACAATGCCGATCATGGTGGGCGAACAGAGCTTTTTCAGCAGAGCCTTCCGGTCGTGCTGCCCGGTCAGCAGCATGATGCCATGCGTCCAGGCAAAGCAGAAGAACACGCTCAGGAATGCCGTGGTATAGAACACACCCTCATTCCCCAGAATGGCGCTGGCGAGCGGAATGCCCATAAAGCCGCAGTTGCTGTAGATGGCGGAAAAACGCTCGATCTCCGTCTCACGCCCCGGCTTCGGACGGATCAGCAGATACACCGCCGCAATGAATATCCCATACGCCGCCGCAGCCAGCAGGAACGTCCACAGCATATTCACCACCAGCCGGGACTCATACTCCACATCGGCATAGGCGTTCACCACCAGCACCGGCGTCACGATCTCCAGCACGAAGTTGGAGAACTGCCTGCCGCCGTTTTTATCGACGACCTTTGTCCGATAGGCGATGATGCCCACCACATTCAGCAGCAGCATCAGTATCGCCTGTTTTAATATGATCCATGCCAAAACAGAACACCTCTATCCCAAAAATCGGCAGAGTCCGGACGAGCCAGACCCTACCGATCAGTATATCACATAAAGTTTTCTGTTTTGTGTCCTGCGTGTGGCGACTGCCGGAATTTTCGGGAAAAGCGCCGGATCTCTGCAAAAAGCCTGCTGTCTGACCCGGTTTTCATCCAAAAATGGGCTGAATCTGTTTGCCCTCCCGTGCCAGCGCCACCGTCTCCGGCAGCCGGGAGAAGTCTGCCACCAGGGAAGTGGGCTTTTCCCGGGGCGCATCCTGGCGCAGGGGAACGAAGTAATAGTGCCGGGTATTCAGCAGCAGCCCGATGTTTTTCGCCGATGCGCCCAGGGCATCGTTGGTTGCCACGGCGAGAACCACCGGTTTTTGCCGCCGGAGCATGGATTTCACCGCCATGGTTGCCGTATTGTCGGTGATGCCGTAGGCAAGCTTGGCGGCGGTGTTGGCGGTACACGGCGCAACCACCAGCAGATCCAGCATATTTTTCGGTCCCAGCGGTTCGGCGTCGGGGATGGTGCGGATGGCTTTTCTGCCGCAGATCTCTTCCAGCTCTGCCACCCGGTCTGCCGCCTTTCCGAAACGGGTATCCGTCCCGGCGGCGTGTTCGGAAAAGATCGGCGTCAGCTCTGCCCCGGCTGCCCGGAGCTTTGCCGCCTCTGCGAATGCGGCGGAAAAGGTACAGAACGAACCGGTCACCACAAACCCGATCCGCTCACCTGTCAAGTCGTTCATGGGCGAGTCTCCTCTCTTCGAGAATGTTGCAAATGGTGTCTGCGATGATCTCCCCGGCGGTCATGGGTGCAACCTTTCCCGGAGCGGCGGTGCGGCGTTGGCACATTTTCAGTGCAAAACCGCCTCGCCGTGGTCGGGATAGAGCCGCACCTCCCGGAGCAGCAATGCCGCCGCCTGTCTGCGCTGTTCCAGCCCGGCAGTCTCCCACCACGCCGCCCAGCTGCCGGCAGGTGTTTCCGTTCGTCCGGTCGATTCCCGGCGCAGCTGCTGTTCCAGTTCCCGGCGCTCCTGTGCCAGGCGGTTCAGCTCTTCCCGGAGAAAATCTGCCGCCGCCGTGGGCTGGGACAATTCCGCCGCCAGGCAGCGCATCCGCTGTTCCAGTTCCTCCAGCGCCACCGCCGCCGGGTCGAGCCGGGGCGTTGTCTCCGCATAGGGCAAAAGCTGTTCTGCCTGCTGTGCCAGAATGGGCGAAACGGCGTCCTCCACCCACTGGGTGCGCAGACCGGGGATGCCGGGACAGATGCCCTGGCGCTTGCCCCGGCAGACGAAATAGGTATACGCTGCGCCCTTGCCGTTGTTTCGGGCGTAGCAATGTGCGCCGCAGAGACCGCAGACTGCCAGCCCCTGGAGCCAGGAGCGATGACCTGTGCCACGGTTGGTACAGCCGCCACGAGCCGCCAGCCGTTCCTGGACGCTCAGCCACAGGTCGCTGTCCACGATGCCGGGGTGAATTCCTGCCGCCATATGTTCTCCCTGCAGCCGGGTCAGCTTTGCGCCGTGGCGTGCGGCTGGACTGCCGTAGACCAGGTAGCCGTTGCCCTGGCAGTACTGTTCCAGCGGATGGGTCAGTTCCACGCCCTGTTCCTGCAAAAAGACAGCGCTCCGGAGGTCGCCCCGGACATACACCGGGCTGCGCAGGATACGCAAAACGGCGCTGTTCGACCAGTTCGCCCCGTTTCGGGTACGGCTGCCGGAACGGTTTACCGCTTGCACCAGCTGTTCCACGTTCTGCCCGGCGATGCCGTAGCCCGTATAAAACGCCTGCACCTGCGCCGCCTCGTCGGGCTGAACTTCCAGAATAGTGGCGGTGTGGTTCGAGATGCGGACGTTTTTCCCGGTGTACCCATACGGCGGCGTTCCGCCCAGTGCCAGCTGCTGGGCGGCTCTGGCGTAGTAATTGTCCCGGACTCTACCGGCGATGGTTTTCTGCTCCAGCTCCGCAAACATCATCAGCAGATTCAGCAGCATTCCACCGATCTCCGTCCGTGTGTCGAAACTCTCCCGGACGGAGTGGAGCGTCACATTCCGGCGGCGGAATGTCTGCATCATTGCGGCAAAGTCGCAGAGGGAACGGGAGATCCGATCCAGCTTATACACATAGACGCTTTCCACTTCGCCCTGTTCCACCGCCTCCAGCATTTCCCGGAACGCCGGGCGGTGGGTGTTGGTCCCGGTAAAGCCCCGGTCAGTAAACACACGCACCTCCGCCTCAACAGGACAGATGCGGCGGCAGTGTTCCACCTGCATGGCAATGGAAATGGAATCGGGGCGCTCCACCGACTGACGGGCATAAATTGCGATCATGATGCTATCACCTCGCTATACTCTATGCGCCGAAAAAAACAAAGAGGACACCTCCCGAAGGAGATGTCCTCTTTTCACGCATAAAATGCGTTAAGATTCAGTTGCGCTATTTGCTGCTATCGCAGCGAAAGCTTACTTTCTCTTCTTAGCTACCAGTGCTACGCCACCGATTACAGCTACAGCTACAGCTACGCCAGCTACCGGCAGAGCGTCGCCAGTCTTCGGAGAAGAAGTGGACTTAGCAGCAGCAGCTTTCTTAGTGGTTGTAGTAGCAGCAGTTGTGCCAGTTGCTACCGGAGCAGTTGTCGGTGCTTCAGTCGGAGCATCGGTTGCATCTGCAACGATAGTGATGGTGCCTGCGCCAGAACCAGCCTCACCAGTTTCACCGGTTACACCGTTCTTGTATTCCATAACAGTACCGTCAGAATCCTTACCAGCAACAGTCAGGTTGAATACATCGCCAGCCTTAGCTGCGTCAGTTACCTTAACGGTGATCTGAGCGAACTGACCCGGCTTCAGGGTCTTAAGCGGAACGCTTGCATAGCTGAACGGCATAAATACGAAGCCGTTGCTCTCTACTGCCAGGCCAGATGCGCCCTTAGCAGTTGTTTCCATACCATCTTCAACATAGGACAGGCCTTCACCCAGGGTAACGCCTACGCCTACGCTGTTGAATTCAGCGGTAGAACCGATCGGCAGAGTTACCTTGTAATCAGCAGCCTTCAGTTCAGACTCGGTCAGAGTTGCGCTACCGATAGTCAAGGACATACCTGCAGCACTTGTCGGAATAGCCATAACAGCAGCGGATGCAGCTACAACAGCAGCAGCAGAAAGAGCTGCCATTGTCTTTTTCAATGTAGTCTTCATTGTTTCTATTTCCTTTCAAGAATAAAATTATATGTGATATATCAGCGGTGTGATATGCACCTCACACCACCAACATATACAAGCTTAAATAAGAGTTGCGGGAAAAGAGATTCTTACTTACCGCCGTTAGCGATCTTCAGAGCCTCTGCCCAGTCGATGTGTTCACCAGCACCGTTGTATGCCTGGTATACCTGAGTGTACAGCATATCGGTGGAATCCAGCTTAGCATCGTCTGTGTTTGCGCCAGCCTTGGACTCGGTATCAATATCAGATGCCAGGTAAGCCAGCTTGGTCTCCAGTGCAGTGCCATTCTTTACGGTGTCGAAGTATTCCTTCTCACCAGCACCCTTCAGTGCGATGTACAGCATGGTGTCGTACAGGTCAGTACTTGTTACCTTACCATCCAGGTTTGTGTCGCCCTTCAGAGCTACAGCAACCTTAACGGTTTCGCTGATGGTCAGATCTTCTTCACCCTTGTACTTCAGACCAACTTCGCCGTTGAAGTAAACCTTGCCTGCACCAGCCTTCTGGTCAACAGTTGCATAAGCCTCGGCCGGAGTCATTGCAAAGTCAATTGCAGTTGCCGGATCCTGTACCTGATAGTCAGTACCGTCTTCCAGGTGCAGAGTTACGGACTCGATCAAACCAGCAACGTCGAAAGACTCTTCGTTGGACAGGTAGATGTCCTCAGCGGTCTCAGCGTCAACCAGCTTAACCTCTACAGAAGAAACGCCAGTCGGCAGAGTCTCGGTTGTACCTGTGCCAGTGCCGGTTCCAGTTTCGGTATTGGTTTCTGTGTTGGTCTCAGTATTGGTTTCTGTGTTGGTCTCAGTGTTAGTTTCTGTATTGGTATTGGTGTTGGTCTCAGTATTCGTCTCAGTGTTTGTTTCAGTGTTTGTTTCAGAGCCAGATACAGTTGTTACAGTAGTCTGCGTGTTGGTATCTGTGTCAGAGCCAGTTGCAGTTGTTACAGTGGTCTCTGTAGTATCAGTTGTTTCAGAAGTGGAAGTTGTGGTTTCCTTATCCTTCAGAACAACAACAACGTCACGCTCAACATTGAAAGATGCAGTGCCAGCAGCTGCGCCCTTAACGGTAACAGTCTTGGTGGTCTCTACGCTTTCAACTTCCTTGTTTGCCAGCTTGTCGCTCTTTGCAACTTCAGCCTTTACATATGCAACAACTGCATCGTATTCAGCATCAGCAACTTCGAAAGTAGCGGTGTAAGTGCCGGCAGCTGCGCCAACAGTTACATTGGACGCGCCGTTCAGCAGAGCAGCAACATCGCCGGACTTTACAGCGATCTCAACATTTACGCCGGCATCCTGCAGGCTGCTGTTTACAGAAGAAACAGCCTTGTCGAACTGTGCGCCATACTTGCCAACCAGACCATTAACGGTTGTCGGCAGGTTTGCTGCGGACTGGATGCCCTTCTTTACAGCATAGTTAACACCAGCTGCGATTGCCTCGTCAGCAGTGCCGTATGTCTTAGTTGCAGTAGACAGGTTCTTTGCAGCGTCATACTTCTTCTTCACGGTGTCGATCTTGCTGCCCAGCTTGTCGGTCTCAGCCTTCAGAGCTGCCAGGTCGCCAGCGATGTCGAAGTCAGCGTTTGCACGAACTTCATCTTCTGTCATGCCGTACTGCTTTGCCAGATCCTTGACCTTCTGGTCAACAGCAGCCTCAACCTGGGATTCCAGGCTGTCATATACAGCGTTCATGTAATCTGTAGCAGTATCTACAGTGTAGGTCTTGCCGCCGGCTGTGAAGCTCAGGTCAGCCTTTACTTCCTTGCTGTTTGCCAGATCAGTGGTGATGGTTGCGGTGTAGGAAACGCCCTTCAGGATGGAAGTATCCAGAGTTACGTTCTCATAGCCGCTCATGCCAGCCAGCTTGTCCTTCAGCTGCGGAGCCAGATAGCTTTCCAGATCAGCAGTGCCGGAGATCGTTACAACGCCGTTTTCTACCGTAGCGGTCGGATTTTCAGAAGCGTTTACGATGTCCTTCAGCAGTCCAGCGTAGTAGTTGTTGGTGTTGAAACCAGCAACCAGATCCTTAGCATTCAGGGTGATGGTCTTGCCGTTTGCAGCAGACTCTACCTTCTTACCCAGTACAGTGTTCCAGTCGGACTCTACTGTGTATTCAATGGTATCGCCCTCAGCGTCAGTCGGGAAACCAGTCTCCGGGTTTACCTTCAGCAGCTGATCTGCGGTGACCTGCATTGCTGCCGGAGCTTCCGCAGCGTTTGCAGAAATTGCAAGAATCTGACCCAGTGCAACCGGAATTGCGACAGTTGCAGCAAGAAGTCTGTTGAATGTCTTCTTCATTTCTCTTTACCTCTCTTTTAGTTGAGTTTCATTGCCGTCTGCATGGATGTGATTCATCCAACCCCAACAGTCGCATTCGCATCCGGGCAATCCCGCTTCCATACCCGAAAGACGCACGCTGCGGCAATCTTCATGCTTACAAGCACCTATAAAAAGCCCTCGTAAACAATTTACATACGTATTTTAACATATTATTGCGCCCGTGTCAAGCCCATTGACTCAATTTTCTTTAGAATCTTTGCTGGATATTATCCCCGTTTTTGTCGCTTTTTCACAATTTTCAGCCTGGAATTCTCAATTCAACAGTCTTTCCACCGACTTTTCAACATTTTTGACGCCTGGAACCCCTTTCCAGCGTGTGTCAACGCCGCATTTCCGGCGGAAGGGACAATGCCCACACCACACGTGTTCTCAGGCGTTTTGCCGCCTCGAAGTCCGTGCCGCCGGGACGGGACGCCAGGTCGATCACCAAGGTTTCCTGCGGCAGCCCTTTCAGCACAGTTTCATCCAGCACCAGCGCCGGGACGGTGTTGAAGATCACCGGGGCTGCCTTTGCCGCAGCCGGGAGCTGTTCCATCGGCACGGCAGCGAATCCCTGCATCTCTGCCAGCGCCCGGGTCTCGCACCGTCTGGCGCAGACGGTCACATCCATCCCCAGGCCACGCAGCCGTGGCGCAAGCGCCATGCCGATCCTGCCGTAGCCGATCACCAGCGCTGCCGTGCCGTGCAGCGTCCGGGCGGTCTCTTCCATGGCGATCTGGATGGCGCCCTCCGCAGACGGCACGGCATTCGCCAGGCAGAGTTCCTCCCGGCGGAGATAGTCCGCCGCCGCCAGTCCCCGGGATTCCAGCCACGGAAGAATGCCGCCGCACGCTCCGCCCAGCACCAGCGCCCCGGGCTTGCCGTGCGCCGCCAGCGTCTCCAGTGGGAGCGCCGCCTTTCCGAACGGTGCCGGGACAGTTGTTCCGTCCGGACTCGCCGGAACAGGCAGCACCAGAACGTCATACGCCGGCACTTCCTCCAGCGTTTCCGCACTGTGCAGCCCGGACTGCGCCGGAAGTCCCAGCGTCCAGACGTCTGCCCCGGTCTTTTGCCGCAGCCGCCGGGCGGCGTACTGCTGCCGCAGGTCTCCGCCTGCCACAAGAATCACATTGTCGGATGTCATAGTTTTTCCCTCCGCTCCGCATTTCTGCGGTTTTCCACAGTGAAAAAGTGATGTTTTCAACAGGTTTTCAACTTTTCCACTCATTTCTACGTGGAAAACCTGTTGAAAGCACTGCCGCAAGGCATTCCTGAAAAATAGATTTCCGGACAGCACACAGCGCTGCCCTTACATCCTTAACGTATGCAGATTCGGGAAAAGGGGTGCGGAACATTTGGTCTCTTTCTATATAAGGATAGATAGAAAAACCAAAAGGCGCTCTCCCAGCGGAAAGCGCCTTTCAGAACCCGTCTGCAAAAGACCGGGTACATCTTATTTCGAAATGTTAACCAACCAGACCGGAGCGTTCGATACCTTCGGTGAAATACTTCTGGAGGAACACATACATAATCAGAATGGGCAGAATTGCGATCAGACAGCCTGCCTCCATCCAGACGATCTGTTCTCTGGGGCTGACATCTGCGTTGTTGAACAGCTGCTGGGAAAGCAGGGTGCTCAGATTTTTCAGCATCAGCGCAATGGTCTGGTTCTTGGTGAAGAAGGTGGAGCTGACATAGTAGTCATTCCAGTACCAGACTACGGAGAACAGGAACACGGTCAGAAACGAGGAGGATGCGTTGGGGATCATGACCTGGACGAAGGTGCGGAGCGGACCGCAGCCGTCCAGATATGCGGCATCTTCCAGCTCCTTGGGCAAGCCCTTGAAGAACTGACGGAAAATGAAGATCATCAGTCCGGCACGGATGCCGTTGCCCATGGCTGCCGGCAGGTACATACAGAGCTTGGAGTTGATGAGATTTACCGACAGGCTGCCGAAACCAAAGTTCCGGAACATCATGTACTGGGGAATGGAGATGATCTGCGACGGCACCAGGATCATCATGACGACGATGCCGAAGAGAATGCCCTTTCCCTTGAACTTGAACCGGGCGAAACCATAACCTGCCAGTGCGCAGGATGCCACCTGTACCAGCGAGCAGCCCACATTCAGCAGGAGCGTGGTTTTCAGCGTGCTCCAGATGTCCATGACATTGGCGGTGTCCTTGATAACGCTCCAGGTGAGGTGACGAGGAATCCACATAACGGTGGGGTCGCTCATGTCCGTGGGGTCACGGAACGCACAGCTGATCATATAGATCAGCGGATAGAGGATGACAAAGCAGAGTCCGAAGAGGATGAAGAACCGGAAAAACGGCCAGACTGCCTCAAACACCCGTTTCCGGCGCATATAGGCGATCTCGGATTTGTTCATGCTCTTCATGCGGATCTTCCGAGCCTCACGCTTGCTCATGCCGTTGCCCACCTGGGCATCCGCTTTCGGGGATGCCAGCGGCTTATTTTTTGTTGTTTCCATAACTGACATCTCCTTTTTAGTCTACTTCGTAGTAAATGAACTTGTTGAGGATTGCGGTAATGATACCCACCGCCGCCAGCACAATGGCGAAGTATACCCACGCCATTGCCGATGCCGGGCCGTACTGCCAGTCGCTTTGCAGGTCGAGGATACGACCCATGACCACGTTGTTCGGGTCGGTAAAGGAATCAATGATGGTAAAGATAAAGCACGCCAGGATCATGGGGCTGACATAGGGCAGGGTGATCTTCCAGAAGTATTCCCACGCCGTCGCACCCTCCATCTGCGCCGCCTCCTTGGCGGAGACCGGAATGTTCTGGAGCGCCGCCAGGAAGATCAGAATCTGGATGCCGGAGTTCCAGACGATGCCGAAGATGTTGTCCGACACCGTTTCAATGGTGGTCTGCATACTGTCGGAGATGCCGTAGATGCCCAGGAACTCCATCAGCTGACCCAGCAGGTCAGTGGAGAACATGGTGGAAAACTGGCTGGCATCGCTGTTGCCGGTGCTTTGCAGGTTGCCGTTGATGATGTTGTACACCGGACCGGTGGCAATGATGACCGGGAGGAAGAACACGGCACGGGAGAAGGTCCGTCCCTTGAACTTCTGGTTCAGAATGACTGCCACGAACAGGGAGAACACCAGAATCAGCGGCGTTTTCCAGGCGGTGTCTTTCAGCACCTTGACCAGGTACTGGCGGTAGTTCGGGTCTACGTTGAACGCATAGTTATAGTTGTCCAGTCCCACAAACGGACCGACCATGCCGCCGGTGTCCGGGCTGACTTCCCGGAACGAGTAGAACAGGGATTCCACCACCGGGATCAGAAAGAATATGAGTGCGCCGATAAACCACAGCGCAATGAAGCAGTAGCCGTACATACTCTTTCGTTTTTCATATGCCATTTTCATGCTTCGTTCCAGCTCCCTTCTTCCACATAATCCGCCATGGCATAAGCCTTGCCGTCTACGGTGACGATCTGTTTCGACAGGTCGGTTTCTACCACCGTGCCGTTTGCATATGTGGTGGTAATGACATCGCCGTTTCTCTCATAGCCGGTGATGGTCTGGTCGCCCAGTCCGGAAAGCACCGCCTTGGAGAACGCATAGCTCTGTGCCGCATAATCGGTCCAGCTTTCGGCGCTGGCATAATAGAGACCGTCCAGCACAGTGTCTTTCAGCGTGCTGGTCTCTTCGCCGATCATGTCGAAGTGCAGGCTGCTGCCGGATGCAATGGAGAGCAGCACGGTCTCTTCCGGCGTTGCCGAGGCATTCACGGCGCTGCCGGCATAGGATTTCAGTCCGTGCATCACGATCTGATAGAACGGGATGTCCTCATCAAACACATCGAATCCGCTGGACTGCAGCGGCACATCGGTGATCTCCTGAACATAGGGCAGCGCATAGGCGTTTGCCCCGTCTGCCAGCAGGGTGATGTCTCCGTCTGTGATCTTCTGATAGGACTCTTCCAGCAGCTGCTGTGCCTTATCCCGTGAGATCTCCTGCTTGCCGTAGTCCCCGTAGAGGGCTGTGGTCAGACTGCCCAGGGAGACACGGGACAGGGATTTATCCTGATAGTTCCCGGTGAGCTTTTCAGCGATCTCGGTGAAGGTCGCCGGAGACAGCAGGGACAGGGGCTTGTTTGCCGTACTCTGTGTGCCGTATGCCAGGTTGTAGTCATAGATGCGGGCATAGGAACCGGAGATGCGGACGGTAGTATCGGTAAAGGTGTAGTACCCGTTGCCGGACTTGAACGTCTCATTGTCCGTTGCCGGATACAGAGTCACGCCGTTGAAATCCGCATAGCTCTGCAGCGCCTTCCAGTCGCTGTTTCCGCCCAGGCAGCCGGCAGCCTTTGCCTTCAGATCCACCTTGCCGGAAATGCCGGCGTTGGTCCAGTTGTAATACTGCACCTTCATATTCTCGGCGCCGCCGTCCGACAGATCCTGCAAAATCTGCTCCGCCTGCTCAAAGCTGGTGAGCGCTGTTTTCATTTTCACCGGCACGCCCAGCACGGATTTCTCCTTTATGGTGCCGCCGTAGAAGTTGAGGTACAGTCCGGGGTCGGTGTCCTCTGCCGTATCAGTCACCCCTGCCTCTTCGGTAAGGTAGTTCCGGTATGCCTCAGCCACATCGGTGTAATCCGGGGTGTCCTCGGTCTCCAGCGGATAATACCGCACCGCCAGCGTATCGGTTTTCATGTCGCCGTCCTCAAACACGGTGAGCGCCGTGCTGTTGTCGCCGGACATATAGTAGGTATCCGAATCCCGGACGGTGAAGTCAAAGCCGCAGATGTTGAAACTGCTCTTGGACTGTCCGCTGACGCTTGCGGTCAGCTTGGCGTTGGAGTCGCCCTCGGTGCAGACCACCATCATGGCGTTGTCGCCGTTGACGATGCCGTACATGGGCAGATAGACCTGCTCAGTCACAGCCGGCTCGGTCTGTGCCACGGCGGTGACATCCGAACCGTACACATAGCCGGTATAGGATTTCGCCGTTTTCTTCCCGTTGTTGAAACGGATTAGTGCGCCGCTGCCGTCCGGGATCACGAAATAGCCCGTGTCCGCAGAGGACGCTGCGCCGAAGCTGCTGAGCACGGAAAGGGATGTGACCAGCTTTCCGGACTGTGAGGTATCTTCTTCCTCGATGTCGGCAGTGTCGATCTTTGCCTCCAGGTAGTCATCCTCCAGGGTGTAGGTCACCGGAACGGTGATGCCTGCCTTTTTGAAGGAATAGGTGATCTTCACGCCGCTGCTCTTGTCCTTGACCTTAATTTTGGCGTCGCCCCTGGAGCGCATATTGGTAGTACTCCGGGCATCCGGTTCGCCGTAGACCATTTTCAGCGAAGAGGACAGGTCCTCTACAATGGTATTGGTTGCGGTCTTGTCGTGTCCCACGTTTTCGGGCGTAGACCACCACATTTTATCTTTCGCCTTGTCGTAGAGTCCGATGACTGCGGTGTCATCGTCCACATACAGCGCCAGCTTGTCGTTTTCCGTGACGAACCGTGCAGAGGAGATCACGGCATCATAGGTATCTGCCAGCACCACCTGCCAGCCGTCCTCGTTGGTATAAGTGACCTTGCCGTCCTTCGCCTTGCCGTCTGTGGTATAGCTGCGTTCCACTTCGTCGTAGTCCTTGTTGTACAGCTCCAGGGTCTTGTTGTCCCGGGAGCGGAACAGCAGCTCGTTGTCCAGGGAAGAAACGATCTGGCGCACCATGGTGACCTTGGTATATTCCGGGTCCATGTACACCAGCCAGCGGCTCTCCGGGCTTAAAAATACCACGAAGTCGCTGTTGTCGCTGTCCTCTTCCAGGGTGCAGACCACCTCGCCGGTGGCATCGTCGATGCCTGCCAGCTCGATGTCGTCCAGCAGATCCACCACATCCTCGTCGGAAATGGTATCCTCATAGTCCTCCGGACGGTAGTAGAATGTGATGCCGTCGCAGGAGTTCTTCTTCTGCATATACTGGGTGACCTGCTCTGCCGTAATTTCGATTTCTTCCTGGGTCTCCGTGCGGGTCGCCTCTTCTTCGGCATCCGCCTCGCCGTCCCCGGCGGTCTCATCGGGTGTGCCGTCTGCCACCGGTGTCTCTTCTGAGGTGTCAGCGATGAGGGCGATATCCTCTTCCCCCTCCGCCGCAGCCGGCAGAGAGACCGACGTCAGGCAAAGGCTCAGCGCAAAAAGTCCGGCAGCCCATTTTTTCCAATTCTTCAAGGTTGTTCCACCGTCCTTTCTATACTCTTACCCGATAGGTGATCTCCGTGTAGACGGAGGAAATGAACACGTATACCTGCTGGAACAATGCCACCAGCAACACCAGCAATATCAGAATGATAAGCATTGCTACAAAGGTGAGCAGCAGTGCCAGAATGGTCTTGCCGATCGAATACTGATGCACCGCCTTAATGGCATTGAACATCAGGAGCACAGACCATGCCGTACTGATTACCGTGACGCAGGTGATGAAGATCACCTCGTCCTGAATCAGTACATGGGACAAGATCGTCCGGATATACAGTCCGGCAACGTAGGGTATCAGCGAATAGGCACTGTAGATATAGATTTTCTTGATCGTGCCCTCGCCGTCCAGCAGGGTGCAGATCGACCAGTTGCCGATGACGAATACCAGAAATACGGCGATCGTCTGGACGATATACGGGACGATGCTGAACATCTTGGTATTGGTAACGGCGAATTGATAGCCCACCAGGTTATCGTGGATGATCTGTGCCACGAACCAGAGCAGCACCACGATGGTGGCGTACAGCACCGAGCCGCCTTTTTTCCAGCGCAGATCCTCAAAGCCCTCAAACGGGTGGAACACACTGTGCTTGACCCATTGCTTTTGTGTCAGATCCATCATAGCAGCATCACTCCTCCTCTCCCTCGTGCAGCATTTCAACCAGATTCTTCGGCTGGTTCTTTTTCTTCTTTTTGTTGCGGAAGTGGAAGAATACCGCCGCAGCGATCAGCACCACAACCACCAGGATGATCCAGGTGAAATTCTTGTTCAGCCATTCAGAGCGATAGCCCTCGAACGCCTTATCATACAAATTGCGGGACTGTGCCAGCTTGGCATATTTCATTGCCCCGGCATAGTCGCCCTCATTATAAAGCGCCGACGAGATGCCGATGTATGCCATCTGGGAGTTGCCGTCCCGTTTCAGCACCTCACGCCACGGCTCCAGCGCCTCCGCATAATAGCCGGCATTGTACAGGGATACCGCATCATGGACGATGCCGCCGAATTCCGTCTCGGTGAAGATGGTGACGGTGTTCTTCATGGCATCGGAAACGTAGATGTTCTTTCCCATAGTCTCCACGGCGGAGACCTTCATGGAAAAGCCGCCGATCTGGTCGGCAGTCGTTCCCAGAATGAACAGCAGATTGCCGTCCTCGTCGTACTGGAACACTCGTCCGGTCTCCAGATCCAGGCAGTTGATGCGTCCGTCGTCGTCGATGTCGATGTCCACCATTTGGGTGGTGTAGTTCTCGTTGGCGGCGGAGTCATAGACCGAGTCCAGGTCGCCGAATGTCACATCCAGCGAAGTGAACAGGTTATATCCGGCAGGGTTCACCTTTTTCACACGGTCCGTCTCAGAGGAAGAGGACTGTGTTACCGTATAGATAAAGCCCTCTTCGTCAACGTCAAAGCTGGTGATGCCTGCCGCCACGTTACGGGACGAGTTGGCACGCATCTCATCGGTGGCGAACAGGTTCCAGAAGTAGTTCGCCACCACCTCTGCGGTTGCGTCCACGGAGTTCGCACCGAAATAGCCCTGGAATTCGCCGTCGCTGTTGAACATTGCCGCACCGTTGGTGATGTTGTTCAGCACCATATAGATGTTGCCGGCTTTGTCCGCAACGACTTTCTGGGGCTTAAAGGTCTCATTTTCATACAGGGTCGAGTCCGGCCGTTTCAGTTCCATCTGCACATTGCCGTCCAGATCGCACACCACCATGCTCGACGGCGTCAGGTACTCGTAACGCAGGCCCGACGGCTTGATCACCATCAGATCCGCCGTATGCAGACGCTGCGACACGTTGCCAGCCGTCCACACCACCAGGTTCCACTTGATCAGCTGCTCGTGCAAGGTCGCCACGACCTCGCGCACCTGCTTGACCTCGGCACGAACCTCAGGACCATAATCAGCCAAAGTAGCCATAATCATTTCCTTTCAAATTGAAATAAGTTTTTAAAATATTTATTTACTTGGTTTCCAGCGGAATGCTTTCGATTGCAACATGCTCAATCGGCAGTCCCTTGCGGAAGCGATCGAAGAATTCCTCGAATCCTGCGACATCGCCTTCATCCGGATTTTCCGTGGTCGAAGCGGCATCGGCGAACACACGAGCGTCAAGGAATTCGTCGAGCGGCTGGTCGGCGTGCCACAGGTAGTCGGCTAGCACGGCCATGCCCCATGCGCCGCCTTCGGCAGCGGTGGACATTACCTTGATCGGCGTATCGAATGCGGCTGCGAGAATCTTCTGGGCAACCTTCGGGGTGGTGAAGATGCCACCGTGGCCGACGAGGGAGTCAACGGCAACGCCTTCGTCCTTGGTCATCACATCCATGCCGATCTTCACCGGGGAGAATGCGCTGAACAGCTGGGCGCGCATGAAGTTGCCGAGGCTCATGCGGGCTTCCGGACCGCGCGCGAACAGCGGGCGGCCTTCGGGCAGTCCTGCGAGGAATTCGCCGGAGCGGAACGGGTAGTTGATGAGTCCGCCGCAGTTGGAGTCAACATCGTCCGCGATGGCGGCGCGGAACAGCGTGCCATACAGGGTGCCGGCGTCGACCGGAGTGCCGATTGCAGCTGCGAACTGTCCGAACAGACCAACCCATGCGTTGAGGTCGGAGGTGAAGTTGTTGGCGTGGCTCATGCCTGCGAGATCGCCTGCCGGAGTGGTGACGAGGTCCACTTCCGGGTGCAGGCGTTCCAGCTTGCGTTCGAGTACAACCATGGCGAAGATGGAGGTGCCGGCGGAGACGTTGCCGGTGCGCACGCGTACGGAGTTGGTGGCCACCATACCGGTGCCAGCATCGCCCTCCGGCGGAGCGAATGTGATTCCCGGCTGCAGCGTGCCTGTCGGATCGAGCAGCTTGGCGCCCTCTTCGGTCAGCGTGCCCGCAGGAGTGCCTGCAACCAGCGGTTCCGGCAGCAGGTCGGCAAGCTTCCACGGCTGGGCTGCGACTTCCGGAATCGCATTGAACTTCTCAATGAATTCGGTTTCGTAGGTGTGCGTGGTAGGGTCGATCGGGAACATGCCGGATGCGTCGCCAACGCCGAGCACCTTCTTGCCGGTGAGCTTCCAGTGCACGTAGCCGGCGAGGGTGGTGAAGAAATCGACCTTGCCGATGTGCTCTTCGTTGTTGAGCACGGCCTGGTACAGGTGTGCGATGGACCAGCGTTCCGGAATGTTGTACTGGAACAGTTCGGAAAGCTTCTCGTGCGCTTCGGAGGTGTTGGTGTTCTGCCAGGTGCGGAACGGCACGAGCAGTTCGCCGT
>OLND01001511.1_pt1 | contig 23817 bp, 19 predicted proteins | sample 1672031 | NCBI WGS metagenome assembly OLND01 (sample SAMEA3136638, study PRJEB25190) | human gut metagenome | biome: human gut; feature: human-associated habitat; material: faeces | place: Austria | collected 2013 | reverse complement strand
TGTTCCATATGGAACACAGCCGGCTCTCTGTTTTCAATTCGGCCATGTTCCAATGTTGAGGATCCTTTCAAGAAAAAAGCGGTTACCCGTGTACGCAAGACCCCTCCGCTCATGCTCATGGCCAGGGTTTTCGAATTGCGGAAGCGGTCGTGTCAGATGCGCGCCTTACCCGCGCAAGGAACGCGCGGCTGATGCGCAAGGTCCGCACGTCATCCACGTCAGATCCGCATCAGTTCCCCGCGGCTCCATGACGGTTGAATTACGGTCGCCCGGCAAGGTCGCGTTGCTATACTGCTCCCAGAGAAGTTCAGCGGACAAGCGGGAGGCACGCCGCGCAATGATGGTGAAAGCATGTGCGCGCTGGTAAGGAAGAAAGTTTTCCTTGTAGCCCATGAGGCCCTTTGCTAGAATAGGCAAGCTAATCCTGCTCCGGGTTAACTGCCTTCACCAGCCCCGGAGCCGCTAAAGACCAAAGGAGGTGAGCTGATGAAGGCTTATGAATTGCTGTTTTTTGTCGCTCCGTCTATCGACGAAGAATCCCGTGCCGCTGTTATGAAGCGTATTGAGACCACGATCGCCGAGGGCGAGGGTACGGTTGACAACGTCGACAACTGGGGCAAGCGCAAACTCGCTTACGAGATCGACGGTCTGACCGACGGTGACTACACTCTCATCGATTTCCATGCCGATCCCGCTAACGTTGCTGAACTCGATCGCGTTCTTCGCATCAATGACGCCGTTGTGCGCCATATGATCGTCAAGCGTACCGATCGCGATTAAGAGCACGTGGCATTGGGCGCCCGCGGCGCCCCAGCATGAGAAGAAGAGGTAGGTATCATGAGCATCAACCGAGTTATCATCAGCGGAAACCTGACGCGCGATCCCGAGCTGCGCTCCACGGCGAGCGGTTTGCCGGTGCTCGGCTTCGGCGTTGCCGTGAACGACCGCCGCAAGAACCAGCAGACGGGCGAGTGGGAGGACTATCCCAACTTCATCGACTGCACCATGTTCGGCGCCCGTGCCGAGAGCCTCTCGCGCTACCTCAACAAGGGCACGAAGGTGTCCATCGAGGGCAAGCTCCGCTGGAGCCAGTGGGAGCGCGACGGCCAGAAGCGCAGCAAGATCGAGGTGATCGTCGACGAGCTCGAGTTCATGTCGAGCCGCAACAGCGATTCGTCCTCATACGGCGGAAACCAGTCGTATGGCGGCAACGCGGGCGGCTATTCCCCGGCTCCGGCCGCAGCCCCCATGGCTGCGCCGGTGGTCGATGCCTCTTCTTCGGTCTACGATGAAGACATCCCGTTTTAAGCGAAACGAAAGAGGTTTGTGAAATGTCCGATTACGCGAAGCAGCCGCGTCGCAAGTTCTGCCAGTTCTGCAAGGACGAGGCGAACTACGTCGACTACAAAGACACGCAAATGCTGCGCAAATACGTTACCGATCGCGGAAAGATCAAGCCGCGCCGGGTGACGGGTGCCTGCACCCAGCACCAGCGCGACATCGCGAACGCCGTCAAGCGTGCCCGCGAGATGGCTTTGATGCCGTACGCGGTGCCCGCCGTCAGCGGTCGCGGCGATCGTCGCAGCCGCTAGGCGCAAGGAGGGTTCCATGAAAGTCATCCTGCTTCAAGAATTGAAGGGCAAGGGCGGTGAAGGCGACGTCGTCGACGTGGCCCCCGGCTTTGCCAACAACTACCTGCTTCCCCAGAAACTCGCCATCCTGGCGACGAAGGGGAACCTCAAGCAGCTCGAGCAGCGCAAGCACAACATTGCGAAGCGCGAGGAGAACCGCATTGCCGACGCCGAGAAGATGAAGGCCGCCCTCGAGGGTGCCACCGTCAAGGTCGAGGCGAAGGTCGGCGAGGAGGGCCAGCTGTTCGGTTCCGTCACCGCCGTCATGGTCGCCGACGCCATCAAGGCCGCCACCGACCTCGATGTGGACAAGCGCCGCCTCGAGCTCGGCCATGCCATCAAGACGGCTGGCGAGCACGAAGTGGTCTACGGCATCTACCGCGACATCAAGGTGTCCGTGAAGCTGCTGGTGGGCAACGTCGATGAGCCGGCCGAGGCCGAGGTCGTCGAGGTCGAGGAGACCGTGGAGGTTGTCGAGGAGGCCGAGGCTCCCGCCGGGGCTGCCGAGACGGCTACCGAGGAATAAATACTTTTCCACAGGACCCAACTTGTGGAAACGGGGGGAAAACCCCCTTTGCCCCGCTGACGGGCGAAGGGGGTTTTCCGTTGCATGTGGATAACGCATCTCATGGTTTTTCGAGAAGAAAAATACACATGAGCTGCGGTAACGTATGCGGTACTATAGCGGGAACAAGGTAGCGGACACCTGAAGGAGCGAGAAGAGCCACTATGCCGGAAGCGTACCAGGCCAGCACAAGGAGCAACGACTTCAACGACGGATCGGTACCGAAGAACAAGCCGATGCCGCAGAACATCGAGGCCGAGAAGTCCGTCTTGGCGGCCTGCATGCTGAACGCCGAGGCGGTGGAGGAGCTCATTCTGAAGCTCAAGCCCGAGTCGTTCTACCGCCCGGCGCACCGCATTATCTTCGAGTCCATCTGCGAGTTGAACACGCGCCGCATTCCCATCGACCAGATATCGCTCGCCGACAACCTGAACGCAACGGGCCAGCTGGAGGCCGTGGGTGGCAAGCCTTACCTGGTCGATTTGGCCGACAACACGTTCGCGCTCACGAACTGGCAGAACCACGCCGAGATCGTGAAGCGCACGGCCATCCTCCGCGAGCTCATCTACGCCGCCGCCTCCATCAACGCGCTGGCCTACGACGCGCCCGACAACCTGGACGAGGTGGTGGAGGACGCTGAGAAGACGCTGTTCGGTGTGACCGAGAAGCGCGTGTCGTCCACGTTCTCCAAGATGGATTCCCTGCTCACCGAGGCGTTCGAGGAAATCACCAAGCTGGCCGAGCAGCAGAACCATATGGCTGGCGTGCCCACCGGCTTCAAGGACGCCGACGACCTGTTCCACGGCTTCCGCGGCGGCGACCTGGTCATCTTGGCTGCCCGCCCCGGCGTGGGCAAGACGTCGTTCGCCCTGAACCTGGCCGTGAACGCCGCTAAGTCGGGCGCGGCCGTGGCCTTCTTCTCGCTGGAGATGAGCGCGGGCCAGCTGGTCCAGCGTATCCTCTGCGCCGAGGCGCGCGTCAGCTTGTCGAAGATCCGCGCGGGCTTCATCTCGGAGGGCGACTGGGGGGCCATCGCCGACGCGTCGAACACGCTTTCGAAGCTGGAGCTGTACATCGATGACTCGCCGGGCCTGTCCATTCTCGAAGCGCGCGCCAAAGCGCGCCGCGAGTTGCGCCGCACCGAGGGCAAGGGCCTCATCATCGTGGACTACCTGCAGCTCATGCAGCCGCCCTCCACGCGCCGCGACGGTAACCGCGCCGTGGAGGTGGGCGAGATCTCGCGAGGCCTGAAGGTGCTCGCGAAGGAGATGGACATGCCCGTGATCGCGTTGTCGCAGCTGTCCCGTGCCGTGGAGATGCGCGGAAAGAAGCGCCCGATGCTCTCCGACCTGCGCGAGTCCGGCTCCATCGAGCAGGACGCCGACATCGTCATGTTCATCGACCGAAGCATGGACGAGACGGAGGCGGAAAGCGAGGACCGCCCTGATCTGGGCACGGCGCAGCTCATCGTGGCGAAGCACCGAAACGGTCCTACCCGCGATATCGACTTGGCGTTCAACCCGGAGTACACGCGCTTCATGGATTTCATCGACGATTCGCGCGCAGGCGGCTTCTAGCCGGCCCGCGCGGGCCGCGTACGCGCTACACTGGTGCCCATGCGAAAGCGAATCACATTCATCCATGCGGCCGACCTGCATCTCGGCGCACCGTTCCGCGGCCTGAGGGCGCTCTCGGAAACGTGGGCGAACCGCCTGCTCACGGCTATCCCCGAAGCATACGATCGCGTGGTGGACGCCGCGCTGGCCCGCAAGGTCGACTTCGTGGTCATCGCAGGCGATATCTTCGACAGCGCACGCGCGTCTTACGGCGATTACCTGCACTTCTTCGAGGGTCTGCGCCGTCTGGACAAGGTCGGCATCCCCGTGTACCTGTGCACCGGCAACCATGACCCCTTCACTTCATGGAGCCGCGACTTCTTCGCGTTCCCGCCGAACACCCTCATGCTGCCGGCCGACAAGCCCGGTTTCGCGGCCTATCGGCGCGACGGCGAGACGCTGGCCCTTATCGGCGGGCGCGGCTACTACAACCAGACGTGGCCGTCCGACGAGGATATCGCTGCCGGCGTGACGCGTGCAGCGGCCGAGCAGGCGCTGGCCGATGCCGTGCCCGACGTCGCGCACGCGCCCTTCGCCGTGGGCGTGCTGCACACGGGATTGGACCTCGATCCAGTGAAGGCGCCCACGAGCCCCGCCGCTCTCCTGCGGTCGGGCATGGACTACTGGGCGCTCGGCCATATACATATGAAGTACGCCCACCCCTCGTTCGACGACCCGCGCCTCGTGTTCGCGGGCTGCATCCAGGGCCGCGATATCAAGGAGACGGGCGAGCGCGGCTGCTTTGCCGTGACGTTGGAGGAAGGCGCGAGCCCCGCGCTCGAGTTCGTTCCCACGGCCAGCGTGGTATGGCAGCGCATGGACGTGGACGTGGCCGATTGCGCGAACGTGGCCGAGGTCACCGACAAGATCATGCGGGAGCTGTTCCGCGTGAACGGCAAGGCCCATTGCGAGGAGATGTGCGTGCGCATCACGCTCACGGGCACCACGCCGCTGCACGCGGTGTTCGCGCGCCCCGGAGTGCTGGAAGACCTGCGCAAGCACATCAACGACGGCTACCCGTCGTTTTTCTGCGACGCGCTCGTCGATGCCACGCTACGTCCGTACGACAAGGAGGCGCTGCGCCGGGAAGGCCTGTTCCCAGCCGTGTTCCTGCAGGTGGCCGACGCCCTGCGCGCCGACCGCGAGGACGAGATAGCCTATATCCAGGAAGAGTTCCTGCTCAAGAACATCCAGCTGCCCAGCGCCTACACGCGCCGTATCGACGATTTGGCGGCCGACGCCGAGGACCTGGTGCTCGACCTGCTGAGCCGGGGTGACGAATGACGGCCGAGCACGGTGGCGCGCCGTACCTCAAGCGCATGAAGATCACGAGCTTCGGCGCCTTCGCCAACAAGGTGGTGGGCCCGTTCACCCCGCACCTCAACGTGGTGTTCGGCGAGAACGAGGCCGGCAAGTCCACGCTGGCCTCGTTCGCAGGCGGCGTGCTGTTCGGGTGGGAGGAGGCCCGAGGCGTCCGCAATACCTATAAGCCGCGCAACGCCGACCGCGCCGGCTCGCTGTTCTTCGCCCCGCGCCCGGAAGAGGGGGACTCTCTTCAGGGCGAGAATGCTGACGCCTCCGCGGCCGCCTCGGCATCCGAACCCGGGGTGCTCGCATCCGGGTCTGTCTCCGAGTCCGAAAACGAGCTCGTGCTCTCGCGCGTGCGCAACGCCGACGGCCTGCAAGGTCCGGTCGAGCTGGTGGACGACATCGACCGCGAGACGTTCCAGACCATGTTCTCGCTCACGGCCGACGAGCTGCGCAGCCTGCGCAACACCACCGATATGACCGCGAAGCTGCTCACGGCAGGATCCGGCACGGGCGCGAGCCCCGCCCACGCGCTCGCCGAGGTGCAGGACCGCCTGGCCGAATACACCTCGAAGGCCGCCGGCATCGAGCATTCCATCGCGCGCCTGACCGCCGAGCAGGACGACCTGCGCGCCCAGATGGCCGCCGCCGCGGACGAAACGGAGCGCTACAAGGCCCAGGACAAGGAGTTCCACGAGCTGGCGCCGCAGCGTGCGCAGCTGTTGGCGCGCCTGGACGCGCTCAACGCATCCATCGAGGAGCTTGCCGCGCAGCGCGCCAGCCTGGAGAAGCTGGACGCCCAGCGCGACCAGCTGCGCCGTCAGCGCGACAGCCTGCGCGAGGACGAGGCCGCCTTGGCCGCCGAGCACCGTGTGCGCGAGCAGACCTCGGATCCGGCGCTCGTGGCCCTGGGCGCCGCCGACGAGCGCGCCCTGCGCGACCGCATCGACGCGCTGGCCGAGGAGCAGGCAAAATGCGCGCACAGTGTGGACCTGGCCAAGGAGAACTGCTCAACGTCCACCGCCGCCTACGAGGCGCTGCTCGAAACCGAGGACGTGCATCAGGTGCACGAGGGGCGCCGGCGCCAGCGCAGCGTGCAGGTGGGACTGTCCATCGCGCTGCCCCTTGTGTTCGTGGCGGCCGGCGTGCCGCTGTTCATGCACGGCCGCGAGATCACCAGCCTGTCGTTCACCGCGCTCGGCATAGGCCTGGTGGTGTTTTCCCTCATGCTGGCCGCCGCTGCGCTGGTCATGCTGTTCCGACCCGACAAGGCCGCCGAGGCGCTGGAGGTCCGCAAGCAGGATGCCCAGTGGGTCATGCTGCAGGACAAGAAGAAGCTCGAGGCATGCTTGTCGGCGCAGGAGCAGCTGGCAGCACGCATCCGGTCCCAGCTGGACGCTGTCGGCCTCTCGGCTGCGCAGGGTTCTCTTCGCAGCGCCCGCTCGCTTCTGGCCGAGGCGAAGGACGCCCGCGCCGAGACGGGCCTGTTCCAACAGCGCCAGCAGGCGCTGGCCTCGCGCCTGTCCTCCGTGGAGGACAACCTCGCCGATGTCGAGCGCCAACGCGCCCGGGCCGTCGAGCGCGCAGGCCTGCGCGACGGCGCCTCTGTAGAGGACGTGGATGCCGCCATCGAACAGCGCACCAGGCAGCGCGTCGGCCTATTGGAGACCAGCGAGAGCCTGAACCGTCGCTACGGCGAGCTGAAACAGGAGCTCTCCCAGGCCAAGCACGCGCACCGATTCGACGAGCTGAAACTGCGCTACCAGCAGGTGCGCACGCGCCAAGACGAGAGCGCCCAGGACTACGCGCGCCTGCTCTTGGCGAAGCGCATGCTGGAGGCCGCCATCGCCGCATGGGAATCCAAGAGCCAGCCCGAGGTGTACCGCCAGGCCAGCCGCCTTCTCTCGCTCATGACCGACGGGCGCTGGGTCAAGGTGGTCATGACGCCCGAGGGCAGGCTGCAGGTGATGGATGCGGTGAAGACGGAGCGCGAGCCCGTTCACCTGTCGCTGGGCACGTGCCAGCAGCTCTACCTGGCACTGCGCATCGCGCTGCTCATGACGGCCGACAACGTGGGCCGCTCCGTGCCCATCTTGGCCGACGACATCTTGGTGAACTTCGATGCTCGCCGCCGCATCGGCGCCGCCCGTGCGCTTGCGGAACTGTCCCGCACGCGCCAGGTGATTCTGTTCACCTGCCATGAAGAAATAGTAGAGTCCATGCGCTCGGTCGATCCGGCGCTGAACGTTGTGGAACTGTAATATAATCATGAATCTGCGGATAGGTTGACGGCCCGGCGCGCAGGCGCGGGCGCGAAAGGATGCGAACCATATGCCCAGCACGGTACTCGTCGGCGCCCAGTGGGGAGACGAAGGCAAAGGCAAGATAACCGACCTGATCGCGCGCGAATACGATTTCGTCGTGCGCTACCAAGGCGGCAACAACGCCGGCCACACGGTCATCCACGGCGACAAGAAGCTCGCGCTGCACCTCATGCCCTCCGGCGTCATGTACGATCACGCGGTGCCGGTCATCGGCAACGGCGTGGTGGTGGACCCCGGCGTGCTCATCAAGGAGATGGCCATGCTTGAGGCCGAGGGAATCTCCTGCAAAAACCTCAAGATCAGCTGCGATGCGCACGTTATCATGCCCTACCACAAGGACTTCGACGGCGCGGACGAGAAGCGCCTGGGCGAGAACAAGATCGGCACCACCAAGCGCGGCATCGGCCCGTGCTACCAGGACAAGGCCGCCCGCAAGGGCATCCGCATCCAGGACCTGCTGGACGAGAAGATATTCCGCCTGAAGCTGGAGACGGCGCTGGCGCAGAAGAACCCCGTGCTGCAGAAGATCTACGGCCTGCACACCTACACGGTCGACGAGATCTGCGAGGAGTACCTGCCCTACGCGCGCATCCTCAAGCCCTACATGGCCGAGACGGCCCAGCTGCTGAACGAGGGCCTGCGCGCCGGCAAGTCGATACTCTTCGAGGGCGCGCAGGGCACGCTCTTGGACATCGACCACGGCACGTACCCCTACGTCACCAGCTCGTCGTGCTGCGCCGGCGGCGCGGCCACGGGTTCGGGCGTGGGGCCCACGGCCATCGAGCGCGTGCTGGGCATCCAGAAGGCCTACATCACGCGCGTGGGCGAGGGCCCGTTCCCCACGGAGCAGCGCTTCCCCGAGGACGGGGGCGTTGGCGAGGAGGCCGAGGTCGGTGAGACGCTGTGCGCGGTGGGCCACGAGTTCGGCGTGACCACGGGGCGCAAGCGCCGCTGCGGCTGGTTCGACGCGGTCATCGCGCGCTACGCGGCCGAGGTCAACGGCCTCACTGACGTGGCGCTCACGAAGCTGGACGTGCTGTCGGCCTTCGACACCATCAAAGTGTGCACGGCCTACGAGTGCGAGGGCAAGGTGTACGACTACTTCCCCATGCAGCAGAGCGTGCTGTTCCACGCGAAGCCCGTGTACGAGGAGCTGCCCGGTTGGAAGGGCGTCGACATCACCGAATGCCGCACCTTCGAGGAGCTGCCCGAGAACGCGCAGCGCTACGTGGAGTACCTGGAGAAGATCACCGGCGTGCCCGTCAGCATCATCGCCGTGGGTCCCGATCGCGACCAGACGATCATGAGAGGGTGGGATCGCTAATGAACATCTTGGTGTTGGGCGGCGGCGGCCGCGAGCATGCTATCGCGTGGTCGCTTGCGAAGTCCCCGCGCACGGACAAGCTCTACGTGGCCCCCGGCAACGGCGGCACGGCCGATATCGCCCGCAACGTGGGCGACCTGGCCGTCGAGGACGGCCGCGCGGTGCTCGCGTTCGTGGAGGAGCACGACGTGGAGCTCGTGGTCATCGGCCCCGAGGCGCCGCTCGTTGCGGGCGTGGCCGACGAGCTGCGCGAGGCCGGCATCGCCGTGTTCGGCCCCGATGCCCAGGGCGCCCAGCTCGAGGGCAGCAAGACGTTCAGCAAGCGCTTCATGGACGCCCACGGCATACCCACCGCGCGTTACGGCAGCTTCGACGATCTTGAGGAAGCGCTGGGCTACCTGTCCGCGCTGGAAGCCCCGGTTGTGGTGAAGGCCGACGGCCTGGCGGCGGGCAAGGGCGTCATCGTGGCCGAGGACAAGGAGACGGCGGAAGAGGCCGTGCGCTCCTGCTTCGACGGCGCGTTCGGCCAGGCCGGCTCTACCGTGGTCATCGAGGAGTGCCTCACCGGCCCCGAATGCTCGCTGCTCGCGTTCGTGTCGGGCGGCAAGGCCCATTGCATGGCCACGGCCCAGGACCACAAGCGCGCCTTCGACGGCGACCGCGGCCCGAACACGGGCGGCATGGGCGTGTACTCGCCCGTGCCCATCGTGACGGCCGACGAGCTGGCCGCTATGCACGAGATCATGGAGAAGTCCGCCGCTGCCACGGCCACCGACTTCGCCTGCGACTACCGCGGCGTGCTGTACGGCGGCTTCATGCTCACGCCCGAGGGCCCGAAGGTGCTGGAGTTCAACGCGCGCTTCGGCGACCCCGAGACGCAGGTGGTGCTGCCGCGCCTGGAGGCCGACCTCGTGGACATCGTGCTGGCCGTGGCCGAAGGCCGGCCCGACGACATCGAGCTGCGCTGGAGCGAGCAGTGGGCCGTGTGCGTGGTGCTGGCCAGCGAGGGCTATCCCGGTGCCTACGAGAAGGGCAAGGTCATCCTCGGCATCGAGGAGGCCGAGGAGATAGAGGGCGTGACGGTGTTCCATGCCGGCACGGCGCGCAACGCCGACGGCGAGCTGGTCACGGCCGGCGGCCGCGTGCTCAACGTGGTGGCCTTGGGCGACTCGTTCGACGACGCCCGGGAGAAGGCCTACGAGGCCTGCAGTCTCATCAACTTCGAGGGCAAGCAGTACCGCACCGACATCGGCAAGAAGGCCGCCGCCGGTCGCGAGGCTTGGAACTAACCGCTCCGGGCATGCCCCGAGGCGTCCCGCAGGGGCGCGTTTCGGGGCATGCCCGCGCGTTTTCGCAGTAAACGAGAAGAGGTCTTCGCATTGCTATCTGAACGCATGCTCACGGCGGTCGTCCGCCAGTGCACGAAAAGCTACCTGAAGCTCCGGCCCACCGATGACGTGCGGGTTCCCGCGCCGAAGCCGGGGCAGAAGTACATGCTGTACATGCACGTGCCGTTCTGCGAGCGGCTGTGCCCGTACTGCTCGTTCAACCGCTTTCCGTTCGCGGAGGATCGCGCGCGGCCGTACTTCGCCAGCATGCGCAAAGAGATGATGATGCTGAAAGAGCTGGGCTACGATTTCGAGAGCCTGTACGTGGGCGGCGGCACGCCCACCATCATGATCGACGAGCTGTGCGACACCATCGATCTGGCGAAGGAGACGTTCTCCATCAAGGAGGTTTCCAGCGAGACGAACCCGAACCACCTGATACCGGCGTACCTGGACAAGCTGCAGGGCCGCGTGCAGCGCTTGAGCGTGGGTGTGCAGAGCTTCGACGACGGCCTGCTCAAGCAGATGGACCGCTACGACAAGTACGGCAGCGGCGCCGAGATACTCGCGCGCATCGGCGAGGCCAGCCCGTACTTCACCTCGCTCAACGTGGATATGATCTTCAACTTCCCCGCGCAGACCGAGGATATCCTCATCAACGACATCGAGCGCGTGGTGGAAAGCGGCACGAGCCAGACGACGTTCTACCCGCTTATGGCCAGTCCCAGCGTCGCACGCCAGCTCGCCCGCACCGTGGGGCGCGTGGACTACGCCCGCGAGCGCACGTACTACGAGATCATCAGCGAACTCTTGGCCGGCGGCTCCGACCCGCTGTTCGAGCACGGCAGCGCCTGGACGTTCAACAAGCGCGGAACCGGCGCGGCCGGCGAGGACGCTATGATCGACGAGTACGTGGTGGACTACGAGGAATACCCCGCCATCGGAAGCGGCGGCATCACGTACCTGGGCGACAACCTGTTCGTGAACACGTTCTCCGTGAACGACTACAACGCCGCCATCGCGCAGGGTCGTATGTCGCTCATGGGCAAGACCACCTTCAGCAAGCATGACCGCATGCGCTACCGATTCATGATGCAGCTGTTCGGCCTGCGCCTGGACAAGCGCCAGTTCCGAAAGGACTTCGGCTGCACCGTGGAGGCCGGCCTGCCTGTGGAGATGGCCTTCATGAAAGCATCCGGAGCCTTCGACCGCGACACGTCCGACGAGCTCACCCTCACCCCGAAGGGCCGCTACCTCATGGTGGTCATGATGCGCCAGTTCTTCATCGGCGTGAACAACCTCCGCGACCAAGCACGAGCCGCCTTGGTGGGCGAGGAGAGGGAGCTGATTTTTGGGTAGCGAGGCGGTCCAGACGCCGGCGTGTAATTCAGGCTTCAAACTACGGTTTAGTTAACCCCCCGTGTGCAAAATGTTAAGATGTACTTTCAGTACGTCTATGCTCGGCATGCCAAGCGGCGAGAACGAGGGAGCTGAAAGATGACCGGTAGCAAGAAGCATAGCGAGGGCTTCACTCTCGCAGAGCTCCTGCTCTCCATCGCCATTATTCTGGTGCTCGCCGCCATTGCCATTCCTTCTATTGTCAACGCGCAGAACAACATGCGCATGGTGGAGCTGAACAACGCCGCCGAGTCCATTGCCAACGCCGCCCAAACCCAGATGACCGCCAAGAAGGTCGCCGGAACGTGGCTGGATCTCGTGGAGAAGACGGGAACCGATGGCAAGAAAACGGACGTGTACCCGAAAGCGGTGGACTTGCCCGGCGGATTCTCCCCCGACGATGTTTACTACATGACGGCTTCCCAAGTTCGGCAAAGCGGTGTTCTTACCAACCTGTCCATAGATGACGCCGTGCTCAACGGCGACTATATCATCGAATTCACGAAATCGACCGCAAATGTGGTGAGCGTGTTCTACACCGACGGCAAATCCGGCTTCTTCGGCACGGCCCCGCAGGGCGGCAACGACGCCGCGAAGGCCTACTACCAGGCCTCCGGCTCCCGCGAGCAAGACGCCCGCAAGTCGGCGACTCCTATGATAGGGTACTACCAAGGCACCCCTGCCTCCGCCACGAACGCAGTTGCCCTGGAGAGCCCGGTGATCTGGGTGGATGAGCTCGGTCGGCTATGCATTCAAAACCCCAACATAACCAATAACAGTAAGGTGCCTACGACAATGGACGTGTCCATTTCGATAAAAGGCGAAGAGAACTCTGCGACCATCGTGCTTTCAGGGCTCGACGCAAAGGGGGGTGGCTACGCTGTCTCTTCAGGCGACCTTTCCGATTCGTATTCGAACTCGGTGAAAGAAACGCAAATATACGATGTGATATCCCGTGACATGGTCGATAACAATGTGTTCAGGATCGACCTGAATGATCTGAAACGTGTTCTGGAAAGTTCCGTCACAGATCAAGGCAAGGCTTTGGCGATAGTTGTCCAGAAGCTCGCTTCGTCAAGCGCAAATCTCCATGTTTTGGCTGCTGTCTCATCGTCTGATCCGGCTATGCCTTCGATTTCCGCCACAGCCGAGGCGTATATGGAATGGCCGGAGAAAATTGCAACACTGACCGTTTTGGTAACCAATCCTGCACTCGATGCGCAAATAGTTGAGGGCGGCAAAAAACGGTCTTCGGCCAGCCATATATCTGGAACCTATGAAGATCCCCAGACTAAGTTGATAACCGATTCAGGAGATGCGCCCGTCACGGATCTCTCCATGAAAGACCAGCAAGCCATTTTCAATCTGGATGATGCAGGAATCGAGACGAATTCGATTCTAAAAGCAGAAAATGTCGAATCTTCGCGGCAGTCGTATTCAGGCGGCTGGGTCAAGCTTGCCGACGCGATATCCCAAACGAGCAAAGACGTGAATGTCTATGCCCAAGTGACCGCCGGCACTTACACTTCGGATCCGGGCAGCGAGATAAACGTGTCGAAGATGGTCAATCCTGGAAACGGATCGTTGCTTTGGCAAGGCGGCGGATCGTTCTCTCCGTCGGGCAAAGCTCATGCGTACCAGATCTACGAGATTTGGATCAACGGCGAACGAGCTGGATATATAAATCAAGGCGTATGGACGTGGGAAGAATCCGAACTCGGAGACTGTTTTTCTCAATGCGTTGATCCGATAACCGCCGATTCTACCGAAGTGAAGATAAACCTTAGTCGACTGTACGACCGTGTACCGCGAGATTTCGATGGCTACGAAGTGTATGTGCGGACTACCCCCAAAGCCAGCGAGGTCAAGCAGTATTTCGTTGACAACATGGATCGTATCAAAGACTACTTTACCGGAAAGCAGCGAACGACGGGCATGCGCGGAGTAAATCTCGGTGCCCCCGTTCGCCAGCCATTCGAAAACGAGTTCGGTGCCTCGTCCACGGTGGCGTTGTTCAATATAACTTCGGCGTCGCCAACGGATAAGTACAATTCCGAAAGTGTGAAAAACGACGGTAAGTCTTTCTTCGCTTCAGATGATGTTCGCGTTTACTATTCGGCAACGTCGGCGTTGGCGTGGAAAGGCAATTCAAGCAACGCGAGCGTTTATACGGAAGTGCCAAGTGCTCAGCTGTGGGGTTTTAAGAAGGAAGACCAGTTCCAAAACGTTCTTCCCGACGCTTACGTAGAACAACCGAGGAGCTCAAACGAACCGTATGCGCTCACCAGCACCACATCAGCGGATTTCGAGCTGTCGACGCAGCGCGACGGCTTGTTTTATCGCGTGCTTGAATACTGTGACGACAAGGGAAAACGCTTAGACGGCAGCGAATTGCAGTATGTTCCTTATACTGTCCAAAAGATGGCGGAGTATGCGACAATAGCCGATGCGCCTCAAAAGGAAGGCTGTCTTTCAAGTTGGAAAACCCCGAATGCCAGCACTTGGCCGGCCGAGGGAGAGATGATTGTCGAACCGAAGCAACTGGTAGCCTCATATGGCTCTTTTCTTAAGTATGGACATGTAAAGCTAACGGTGAATTATAGTGAGATACCCAAAGTAGCAGGACTTATGTATTTGGAGTTCGGCGAAGACGGTAAAGTTGGTTATTACGGATGTCTGAGCTCCCAAACGCAGCCGATAGCGAATTTGTTGGATGAAATTAATGAAAATGGCGTTCAAGAAACCATAAGTTCTTGGGGCTACTATGCTGTGGTCCCTGTCGAAGAAGGCGATAGCGAGAAGGCGCCTTCGTTTGTCGGCACGAATAACAGATTGGCATCGCTCGATAGTAAGAGCCATATCAAGTTTTCCATCGACGGAGCCGAGTATCGGGCATACAAGATCACAAGCAAGGGAGACGGTCTTAAGGCAAAGAGCGTGGCGATAGAACTCAAATACAACGGAATCGACTCTCTTTACTACCTCAACTTCAACTTTGCGTGCGCAGTTGAAAACAACTCGAGCAAAGCTGGCTCTTGGGGTGAGACCGAAGGGGCTGCATGGATCGTGCGGCATGCCGATCAGTTTCCGGGGTGCTTGTCCACGGGCTATGCGACGCCAGTGGTGAAGACATATAGTGCCGACTGCTTCAAACAGACGCATGATTTGGATATGGTGCAACGAACAGGTACGGGCAGGAACTTCAAAGATGTATCGTTCTCGGGAGTCTATGACGGCCTTGGCTACAAAATACGCAACGCACATGTTAACGCTACGGGTGCTTTCCGATCCAATACGGTGAGTCCCCGCGGAGCCTCGTTCCTTTTTCCAGAGGTAATCGGAACGGACGACAAGCGCGCTTGTTTAAAAAACATCCATTTAGTTGAAGACACGAGTCAGCTTGATGCGGGGAAGTACGTATGGGACTGGTCATACGATGATGGCAACACGCACGACGATTCCCAGACGTATATCGGTTTGGTTGCTGGTACGATTCGCAAGTGTGATGTCGAAGGTTGCTCCGTGTCGGGCTACTCTTCTAACAAGTCCCCCTCTGCGTTTATAGAAATAGAGCACAAAGGCTCAAACGTCTATGGCTGGGGGATTTTGATCGGCTGGGCATCCGACTCTAATATCAAGGGCATGATAAACCCCAAGAATCCAGAAATCGTAACACCGACATACGTGGAAGGAATCACGTTTACCACGACATCCAGGTCTTCCTCATGGAGCTCCGACATCAGTATAGGTGCACTTCTAGGAAAAGCCGAGCAAAATGTCAATCTCAGCGACTGCTCGACAAGCAATGTCTCTGTAGGGACAAGCCTCTTGGCCAAGAATAGAACCGCTTTCGTCGGAGGGTTGGTGGGAAATTATGAAAATTCGCTGACGTTGGTTGGCTGCTCGGCTAAAGAAGTGAGTCTTTTGGTTGATCCTGGACAGGCAAACGGAAGTAACAAGCTTATCGTTGGAGGATTGGTCGGCAAAGGTATAGCCTTTGACTCTGGCAGTAAAAATAACTTCGTAGGCGTAGTTTTGAAAAGAGAGGGCCTGCCGGATTTCCAAGTTGTCGACCAAGGCGTCGTAGTGCAGCCGGAAGCGAAACCCGAATCGCCCTCGGAGCCTGGATCCGAACCTGTTGATGATGCTTTCGGCGTCGATTCTGATCTGTCTCAAAAAAGCGAGCATGATACGCCTTCGACCGAAAACGGGCGGAAGGAAGAGGTAGATCCTGTTCAAGACAAATCTGCCGATTCTCCGCAGCAGTCCGCTGAACAGCATCCAGAAGGTTCAGACGAGGTCATGCGATCATGAAGAGCAATACTCTTCAAGCGAAGTTTCGCGACACCGCCGGCGCCTCCATCGTCATCGCGTTGGTATTCTTCCTTATTTGCGCCATCATCGGGTCGGTGGTGCTCACGGCGGCGTCGGTGCAGGCGAAGGCTGTGCAGACGCACAGGGAATTGCAGCAGGCGGAGTACACAGTTGGCTCAGCAGCGCAAACCATTGGCTATGACATGGATATGGATGAATTGACCATTGTTTCTAGTCCTGACGGCGACACCGTGCAGGGTGCCCAATACAGTGTGTTCGGTCGAGAATTTTGGAAAACCTACGGTAGCAGCATTTTGGAAAGGCGGGCTGTAAAAGAGTCCTTTGGCTCGGGAGAAAGACTTGTTATCAAGCAAGGAAACTCGACGGTATATGGCAAATTGCTTGTAGATTCCGATCTCAACATAACAATAGACCTGTCATTGGATGAGAGCTTTGCTCCAGCCTCGCCTTACAACATGACGGTATACCTGCAATGTATCCCAACCTACAATGCCTCGGGAAAACTTGTATCGTTTTCTTATGAGCGCGCTGCTATTACGAAGACCAATGACGGTGATAGGATATGAGAAAGTATCTGGCCTCACTTAGTTCGAAGATTGCTTCTAAAGAAGCCGATACCTTAGTAGAGGCTTTGGCAGCGCTGCTTATAGCGGCACTCGGTGCCACGTTACTCGCAACGATGGTTATGGTCTCGACAAATGTGTCTGTGACGAGTAGGCAGTCACTTTCGAATTTGTACAAGGCCGAAGCGGGTATGGCCGAAAGCGGTGTCAGTGGAGTCGATTTCTCATTCGGTAAAATTAACATTCAAGTAAAGGTTTGGACATATCAGGCGAAAGACGACAGCGGCCAAGTGGTATTCGAACGGTATCAAAATATAAGCGCTCGGCCTGAGAACGCGCAGCAATGATTAAAGTGACTCGGTATCGCAAAAGAATTCTTGTTGCTTTGACACATTGCTTGCGCGATCAGCGGGGTTTCATGCTGGCCGAGCAGTTGGTCAGCATTATATTCATTGGACTGCTGTGCATTGTGATATCCGCTGGAATGGGTGCTGCTATGAGCGCATACGGCAGCATCACGAGGCAAACTGTCGCTGACAATCTGCTAGCGCGCGCGGTTGAAACAGTGAGCGATGAGATGGCCTACGCTCGTTCGGTCGAAGGAAGTGGAGAGTTTCCCGCTTATGTGAGCGCAGGCTATCGCGAAACAGTGCAGTTTTACGATCCTGACGCTGGCTTTTCGCCCAACGGCATTATGCTGGCAACCAGCACTGCTTCAGTAACGCTTGTGCCCTCTCAGGATGGGCTCATTCCTGTTTTGGATAGCGTCATCTATGATGAGACAGCCAACGCTTGGACGTTTGATGTGAGCATTCGTGAAGGAGAGAGCCTTCCGCCCTTGGCGGAAGCATCGCTCTCCGTGAAAAGAATAGGATCGTAGCAATGGCATACAAGCGCTTGGGAGACGTGTTGACCGATGCGGGGCTCATCACCGATGAGCAGCTGGGGCATGCGCTCGCGCAGCAGAAGGAGTCGAAGCGGCGCCTGGGCGACGAGCTCATCGCCGAGGGCGTCATCACGGAGGCGGAGCTCATCGAGGCGCTGCAGATGCAGCTGGGCATCGAGTTCGTGGACCTTTCCGCCATCGACCTCGACCCCGAGATGAGCCGCGTGGTGTCGAAGAACGTCGCCCGGCAGTACAACGTGGTGCCTGTGCGCACCACGCCCGAGGACGTGTACCTGGCCATGAGCGACCCGCTGAACTTCATGGCCATCGAGGCGGTGAAGAATGCCACCCGCAAGCGCGTCGTGCCCATGGTGGCCACGAACGACTCGGTCATGCGCGCCATCATGACGCTGTACGGCAACGAGGGCGCCGCCCGCGCCATCGAGGAGATGAAGCGCGACGCCCGCGCCGCCGGCACCGACGACGGGGGCAACTTCCAAACCTCCACGCTGGGCGACGACGCCGACGCGCAGTCCGCCCCCACGGTGCGCCTGGTGAACAGCATCATCGAGCGAGCCGCAACCGAGCGCGCGTCCGACATCCACCTGGAGCCGCGCGAGGCCGACCTGCATGTGCGCATGCGCATTGACGGCGTGCTGCGCACCATCCTCACCGTGCCGAAGGAGCTGCAGGCTTCCGTAATCTCGCGTTTGAAGATCATGGGCGGCATGAACACATCCGAGCGCCGTGTCCCCCAGGACGGCCGCGCGAACATCCGCCTGAAGAAGCAGGACATTGACCTGCGCATCAACACGCTGCCCACCATCCACGGCGAGACGGTGGTCATCCGCCTGCTGGACAAGAACGAGTCGCTCTTCGACCCCAAGGGCATCGGCCTGGCGGGCTCGAACCTGGAGAAGTACAACCGCCTCATCCATGCTAACAACGGCATGGTGCTCATCGTGGGTCCCACCGGCTCGGGCAAGAGCTCCACCATGTACACCATGATTCGCGAGCTGAACGACGACTCGGTGAACCTGGTGACGCTGGAAGATCCGGTGGAGTACAACATCGACGGCGCGAACCAGGTGCAGATCAACGAGAAGACGGGCATGACGTTCGCCAGCGGCCTGCGCGCCATCTTGCGCCAAGACCCTGACATCGTGGCGGTGGGCGAGATCCGCGACGGCGAGACGGCCGAGATTGCCATGCGCGCCGCCATCACCGGCCACCTGGTGCTCTCCACCGTGCACACGTTCGACGCGGCGTCCACCATCGACCGCCTTGTCGACATCGGCGTGGAGCCGTACCTCATAGCCAGCGGTGTGCGCGGCATCATCTCCCAGCGCCTCGTGCGCCTGGTGTGCCCGCACTGCCGCGAGGAGTACGCGCCTGACCCGGAGGAGCTGGAGGCGCTGGGCATGCGCTACGACCCTGCGGTGAAGTTCTTCCGCGGCACAGGCTGCCCCATGTGCTTCGGCACCGGATACCGCGGGCGCACCGGGGTGTTCGAGATACTCGTGCTCGACCGCGCGCTGCGCGCCCGCATCACGGGCGGCGCCACGCGCGAGGAGCTGCAGACCGCCATCGAGCAGTCGGGTTCGTACCGCACCATGGCCGACAGCTGCCGCGAGCTCGTGCTGAACGGCGTGACCACGGTGGAAGAGGCCCGTAAGACCATCACGGCGCTGGAATAGAAAGGCGCGACCATGAACATCGAACAACTCATCAACCATGCGCACGAGGCGAACGCTTCCGACGTGCATCTGGTGTGCGGCCTGCCGGTGAAGTTCCGCGTGAACGGCCACTTGGTGGATGCGGGCGTGGACGGCGACGCGCCGCTCACGCACGAGGCGTGCGAGCGCTTGGCGCGCGAGCTAGCCGGGCAGGATTACGCCTGCATAGAGCGCGCGGGCGAGCTCGACCGGGCCGACACCATCGCCGGCGTGCGCGTGCGCGTGAACCTGTTCCGCCAGCAGGGGCACGTGAGCGCCGCCCCGCGCCTGTTGTCAGACGTCATCCCGCCGCTCGAGACGCTGGGCCTGCCCCCGGCGGTCATGGACTTCCCTAAGATCCAGCGCGGCATCGTGGTGGTGACGGGCGAGACGGGCAGCGGCAAGTCCACGACGCTCGCGGCGCTCATCGACGCCATCAACCACACGCGCGCCGAGAACATCATCACCATGGAAGACCCCATCGAGTATATCTACACGCCCGACCGCTCCATCATCTCCCAGCGCGAGATAGGACAGGACACGGCCAGCTACCACGACGCCCTGCGCGCCGTGCTGCGCGAGGACCCCGATATCATCCTCATCGGCGAGATGCGCGACCTGGACACCATCCAGACGGCGCTCACCGCCGCCGAGACGGGCCACTTCGTGCTGGCCACGTTGCATACGAAGTCGGCGGCCGACTCCATAGACCGCATGGTGGACGTGTTCCCCGAGGGCCTGCAGCGCCAGATACGCATGCAGATATCCACGACGCTCGTGGCTGTGCTGTCCCAGCAGCTGCTGCCGAGCCGCGACGGGAGCGGCCGTGCGCTGGCGTGCGAGCTGATGATGGTGACGCCCGCCATCCGCAACCTTATCCGCGAGGGGAAGACGCCGCAGATCCAGAGCTCGCTGGCCACCTCGGCCGCCGCGGGCAGCGTCACCATGGACAACGCGCTGCTGAACCTGTACCGGGCCCGCGCCATAGACGCCCAGACGGCGCTCGAAGCCGCCCACGATGTCGATTACGTGAGAAAGAACGTCCGCTGATGCCCACCTTCACCTACACCGGCCTTTCCGTCACCGGCGACAAAGTCAGCGGCGTCGTGGAGGCCTACGACGAGATTGAGGCTATGGAGCAGGCGCGCGACCTGTGCCGCATCGTGCAGAGCGTGAAACAGGTGCGCGAGGGCAAGAACATCCTGACCATGGACATAACGAAGCCGCGCGCGAAGCCGAAGCAGCTGGCCATCATGTGCTCGCAGTTCGCCATCATCCTGCAGGCGGGGCTCTCCATCGCTCGTGCCGTGTCGCTGGTAGCCGACCAGACCACCGACAAGTACCTGCACCGCGTGCTGGCCGAGGTGGCCACCGACGTGGCGAGCGGCCACGGCCTGGCCGACAGCTTCGAGAACAAGGGGCCCGAGCTGCCGCGCGTGTTCGTGGAGACCGTGCGCGCCGGCGAGGAGAGCGGCCATTTGCCGGAAAGCTTCGAGCGGCTGCACAAGCACTACGACAAGCGCGCGAAGGTGGGGGCGAAGGTGGCCAGCGCGCTCACGTACCCGATATTCGTGCTCATCATCGCCGTGGTCGTGGTGGCCGTGATGATGGTGATGGTGATTCCCGCCATCGCGGGCATGGTATCGTCGCTGGGCACCGATATGCCGGCCATCACTCAATTTTTGATTGATGCCTCGAACTGGGTGTCGGCCAACTGGCTGATCGTGCTTATAGTGATAGTGCTGGCGGCGGTGGGAGCAAAGCTGTTCAGCACGACCGAGGCTGGCAAGACCCTGCTGGCGAAAGCGAAGCTAAGGATGCCGGTGCTGGGCGTGGTGGGCGAGTTCTCCGGCGCCTCGCAGTTCGCGAACACCATGTCCACGCTCATTGCGGCGGGCTTGCCCATGACGCGCGCCGTGGCCGTGACGGGCCGTGTGCTGGGCAACTACGTGCTGTCGCGCGAGGTGGGACGCATGGAGGCGGGGCTTGAGGAAGGCCGCACGCTGGGAGAGTGCATGGAGCAGTGCCGGTATTTCCCGCGCACGCTCATAGAGATGTGCTCGGTAGGCGAGCAGACCGGCGAGCTGGAGGCGACGCTGGAGACGATGGGCGAGTTCTACGATAACGAGACGCAGCGCGTGACCGACCGCGCGCTCTCCCTCATGGAGCCGACGCTGCTCGTGCTCATGGCCGTGTTCGCCGGGTTCATCGTCATCGCGCTGTACCTGCCGCTTTTCACCATGTACGCGAACATGTAGGCTGTTATGCCACCGGGGATGTGTTAAATGGTGGTATGATCGTTCGATCATGAATGGGGGATTGTTCTTGGCGGCGAGAGGCTGCTGGGAGAGAGAGGAAACAACGGTGAAGGAAATGATTAAGAGGATAAGGGAAGAGAAGGGCGGCTTCACGCTCGCCGAGTTGCTGATCGTCGTGGCGATTATCCTGGTGCTGGTGGCCGTAGCCGTGCCGGTGTTTTCAGGGGCTATGGACAACGCCAACAAGTCCGTGTTTGAAGCAAACGTTCGTGCTGCGAGAATGGAAGCGGCGAATGATTATTTGTCAAACCATGCTTCCGATACGGGAGCGTTGTACCACGTTAGTCTTTATATGAAAGACGGTGATGGTCACAAAAAGGGCGATACCGTGATTTCGTATTCCGGCAAGGGCAGTGCTGCTGAAGACACTACTCCCGGTACTTGGAATGGCAACGACAGCCCAATTGTTTATAATGTGTATATCGCGCCGTCGGAAATTAAACCGACAGCTTAACTTTGTCCCTCCCGCTCAACATCTTCACTCCTAGTCAAGCGGCGATCCTCATCGGGGTCGCCGCTTTGCTCGGTGCGGTGTTCGGCAGCTTCGTGAACTGCCTTGCGTGGCGCCTCGTTCACGGCGAGAGCGTCCTTGCCGGGCGCAGCCACTGCACAAGCTGCGGGCATTCGCTCGGGGTGCTCGATCTCATCCCGGTCGTGTCGTGGCTCGCGCTGCGCGGGCGTTGCCGGCATTGCGGCGAGCGGGTGAGCCCGCGCTACGTGATAGTGGAGCTGCTGATGGCCGCCTTGTTCGTCGCGCTTCTCGTCGTGTACGGCGTAGGCGCGCCATGGCTCGCCTACGCTGCGCTCGCATGCATCCTCATGGGAGCCTCGCTCGTCGACCTCGACACGTACACCATTCCCAACGGCTTCGTGATCGCGGCAGCGGCCGTGTGGCTGCTCATGATGGCGGCGTCGCTCGCGGGCGCAATCGGCTTTCCGCTCGTTCCCGCAGCAATGCGTGAGCCCGCTGCGTTGGTGGCTGCCGACTCGCTCCTCGCCGGCGCTGCTCCCGAGGTCGTCTCCTCGGTTTTCGGCGTGGGCAGCCTGTTCGCCCCGCTGGTCGGGGCTGGCTGGCTGGCCGGCCTGCTCGACGGCCTGGCGGGCGGCCTTCTCGTGGGTGGCGGCATCCTGCTGTTCTCGCTCGTGTTCGACGCGGTGACGGGCAAGACGTCGCTCGGCGGCGGCGACGTGAAGCTGCTGTTCGCCGTGGGGCTGTTCCTCGGCGCGGCCCTGTCCCTGTTGAATCTGCTTGTCGCTTGCGTGCTGGGCCTCGTGTTCGCGGCTTTCCGCTTGCGCAGGGCCCCCTCGGCTCCGTGCGGCAAGGCCGTCAAGGACGTCGCGGGCGAAGGCAAGGGCGCCTCCCCGGAGAGCGTCCCGCCGCCGGTGGACAAGGCCATCCCCTTCGGACCGGCCATCGCGGCGGCCACCATGCTCACGCTGCTGGGAGGCCCGCTCGTCCTCACCTGGTACGTCGGGCTGTTTTAGGGCTGGCTGCGCGGCCTGTTCCGGCAACGGCGCGGGAATGGCAGGGGGGATGGTATAAACTGTCCTTGGAAGGGAAATGCGGGATCGAAAGGACTTCTCCGCATGGGTAAAACCTACACGGGCGTCGATATCGGCAATGCGAGCGTGAAGCTCGCGGTGTGCGATGACGACGTCATCAAGAACATCGTGGTGGAGGCGCTGCCGGAAGGGCTCATGGCCGAAGGCAGGCTCATCAGCTTCGACGCTATGGCCGACTTCATCAAGGGGCTCGTCAAGCGTACAGGCGGTATTGCAAAGGATGCGGCCCTCGCGCTCTCCTCGACGGATTGCCTTGTGCGACGGCTGTCCGTTCCGGCCATGACGGAAAAGGAGCTGGAACTGAACCTGCCCTACGAGTTCCGTGATTACATCGCCCAGGGCAAGGACCGCTACTACTACGATTACGCGGTGCTCGCCACGCACCTCGATCCCGAGGGCGTGCCGGAGGGCATGGACCTGCTGGCCGCCGCCACCACGAAGCAGACCGTGGACGACTACCTGGAGATGTTCCGTCGCGCCGGCATGCGCCTGCGCATAGCCACGCCGGCGGCTGCGGCGTTCCAGAACCTGGTGGGCGGGAACCCGCGCGCGTTGGCGAACTGCTGCGTCATCGACTTCGCGCACAGCGGTACCAAGCTGCACTTCTTCGCCGACGGTGCCTACGACGTCACGCGCGTCATCGACATCGGCGGGGCCGACATCGACCGCGCCATCGCCGCCGAGCGCGGCGTGGACGTCCATGTGGCGAACGGGTACAAGCTCTCCGACTACGACGGCGTGCAGCAGGGCGCGGCGGCCTTCGACGTCTACGAGTCCATCGCCGTGGAGATAGGGCGCGCCCTTAACTTCTACGGCTTCAACAACCCCGACGCTGTCATCGAGGTGGCGTACTGCTGCGGTGGCGGGCTGCTTCTGGATCCGCTGGTAGAGGCGGTGGCTGCCCATGCCGACTTGCGCGTGTCGTCCATCGTCGACGTGCTGC
>OLND01001494.1_pt1 | contig 23982 bp, 12 predicted proteins | sample 1672031 | NCBI WGS metagenome assembly OLND01 (sample SAMEA3136638, study PRJEB25190) | human gut metagenome | biome: human gut; feature: human-associated habitat; material: faeces | place: Austria | collected 2013 | reverse complement strand
CGGGAACAGATACACATTATACTTATGATACAAATGCATATCAGGTAACCGTATCTGTTAAAAATGGCACCACATCTGGAAAATTGACGGTTTCAGTTGATTATAACAGTGGCGCGATTAATTTCACCAATATATACAATGCCAGCGGTTCATTGAATGTGACGGCCACAAAGACAGTAGAAGGTCGAAATGACGTACTGAACATCTTCAAGTTTGATTTGTATAAGCTTGTTGGTGAAAAAGAAGAATATCTTCAGACAGCAACGAATAATGGCAGTCAGATTAGCTTTACAATTCCGTATACGGTAGCTAAGGATAAAGATAAAACCTATACCTATATTCTGAGAGAGCAGCCTGGTTCTGCAGCCGGATATGTGGGTGGCTATTCTACAGAGGAATACCGCATCACAGCCAAGATCACAGATGATGGCAAGGGAAATTTGAATGTCCAAAAAACAGTTGAAAAGAAAAATGCAAATGGTACATATGATCCTTACACTGCAAATAATGAAGTTCCTTCCTTTACCAATAAGTATACGGCAAGTGGCAAGGTGACTCTGAAAGGTAAGAAAGTTCTTGAAAACCATACGCTTGAAAAAGATCAATTTACTTTTGAACTGTATAAGATCGAGAAGTACGGAACAAAAGATCAGAGTTATAAGCTGGTTGATTCAAAGAAGAATGCCGCAGACGGTACCTTCTCCTTTGATTTCATCACCTTTAACCAGGATCAGGTAGGGGATAATTATTATGCAGTACGGGAGGTAGATGAATCTGCCAAACATCCGGGTTATACTTATGCCAAAGATGATGTGATTGTAAAGGTAACGGTAACGGACAATGGCAATGGAACTCTGAAAGTAACCGCTACTCCGAATGGAACAGACACAAAGAGTGGCAATGGACTTATCATTACCAACACCTATACAGCAGAAGGCAAGCTTCAGCTGAAAGCACATAAGAAACTGGATGGGGCCAGCCTTCGGGAAGATAATAAATTTACTTTCACATTGACTGGACCGGAAGAGATAGACCAGAAAGATCAGGCAAACCAGGCGAAAAAGACAGATCAGACGAAGGGAAATAACCTGAATGGTGAAGTAATCTTTGATGAGCTGAATTATGACCAGTCTGACATTGGGAATACCTATACCTACACGCTGAAAGAGACCAATGAAGGAAAAGCAGGTTATACCTATGACAGTAAGATTTATACCATAACGGTTACGGTAAAAGATAATCATAATGGTACGCTTTCTACTCCGTATACGATCCGGGTACAGGAGAAGGAAGGAAGCGAAAAGAAAGATTACACGAAATCTTCGGATGAAACAGTTAAGATTCCGGAATTTTCTAATATCTATGAAGCGACTGGTGAGGCAACTTTAAGCGGAACCAAAAAGCTTACAGGCGGAACGAAAAAACTGGAAGCAGGTGACTTCAGCTTTAAGATTTACGAAGTGAAACTGCAGAAAGAAGCCGAAGATTCCGACAAGCTGGTGGAAGTAGAAGTGCCGCTGAAAAATGAAGAAGGACAGGACATTACCGTATCCAATGATGCGGATGGAAACTTTACCTTCCCGGTAATTTCTTATACCCAGGATGATGTGGGTTTGCATACATACCGCATCAAAGAGGTCAATGATGGAAAATCAGGATATACCTACGATACGACGGCGGTAGAAGTAATCATCAATGTAAAAGATAATCATAATAAGACGTTGGATACTTCCGAGCGTACTTATAAAAAAGGCAGCAATACCGTAAGCGCAATCAGTTTTGAGAACACATATGAGGCAAATGGAGAGTTCACACCGAAGGCCCAAAAAGAGCTGGATGGACATAAACTGACTGCTGGGCAGTTCTCGTTTGAACTTTATCAGGTAACTGATGAAGAGGAAAAATATATCGAGACTAAAACAAATGATGAAAACGGTATCGTGAACTTTACAACTCTTCCTTATACACAGGAACATATTGGAAAGACCTTTGTTTATAAGATCAAAGAGGTCAATGACGGGCAGCCTGGCTATACGTATTCCAAAGAAGAGTATACGATCACAGTGAACGTTACCGATAACAACGGTTCACTTGTAGCATCTCCTGTTTATACCAATAAAGCCGGTGCGGCAGTTTCTGAGGAAAAGGTAACCTTTAAGAATAGCTATGAGGCAACTGGTTCGGCTGAGCTTAAGGGAACCAAGACTCTGACCGGTAACCGTACACTGGACCCGGAGCAGTTCTCCTTTAAACTGACAACAGATCCGGAGGGCGAAAACCTGGTAAAGGATTCCGCTGGTAAGGACATGATCGTAACAAGTGATGCCGATGGAAATTTTAAATTCCCGGTACTGAACTATGATCAGGATGATGTCAAAGACGTAGAAGATATTTCGAAGGGAAAGGATTTCATTTACTATGTAAGTGAGATCAAAGTTCCGGATGATCCGACCTATACTTATAGCGATAAGGTTTATAAAGTAGTGATCAATGTGAAGGATGCCGGTGGAAAACTGACAGTAGAAGAGCCGGTAATCACAGATAATGCTACAGGCGAAAAAGCTACCCTTCAGTTTGAAAACCACTACAAGGCGAAGGGTTCCCTGAATCTGACAGCAGCCAAGAAACTGAATGTACATTCAGATGCGGTAAAACTTACAGCAAATCAGTTCTCCTTTGTCCTGTTTGGTGATGGCATTAAAAAACAGGTCAAATGGAATGATGCAAAAGGAACAGTAACCTTTGATCAGATTACCTATACAGAAGACGACATTGATAAAGACTTTACTTATACAATGACGGAGCAGTATGGAAAACTCAGTGGTTTCGAGTATTCTAACGAAGTGTATACGATCAAGGTTCATGTTTCGGATATGAGAGATGGAAACCTGAAGGTAGATGCGAAAGTGACCAACCTGGAGGGCGAGAAAGTTCCTCTGGATAACATGCAATTTGTAAATAAGTACGAAGCCACCGGCAGCCTGACTCTGGAAGGAACCAAAGTCCTGACAGGAAGAACACTGGAAGCTGGACAGTTTGAATTTGAAGTACGAGAAGGCAACGAAGTACTTAGAAGCACTTCTAATGAAGCAGACGGAAGCATCCACTTTGAGCCGATCAAGTATACGACCGCTGATATCGGAACCCATACCTACACGGTACAGGAGGTTACTCCGGCAACAGATGAAAAGGGTTACAAGTATGACCGTACCATCTATACCGTAGTGGCAGAAGTAAGCGACAACGGCGACGGTACTTTGCATGTGGAAACACGGAAAGTGAATGATAAAGAGCAGGAACTGAAGTTTACCAATATTTATGAGGCAACCGGTGATGCTCAGGTGGAAGCTAATAAAGTTCTGACCGGAAAGACACTGGCTGAGCTTGAGGAGCGGTTCTCCTTTACACTGGAGAGTACTGGTTCTGCGCCGAAGTACAAAGAGACCGTTCCGAATAACGCAGACGGAAGCATTTCCTTCCCGAAGATGAATTATACGGAAAAGGATGCAGGACAGACCTATACCTACCTTCTGTATGAGGAAATCCCGACAGAAAAGGCAAAAGGCTATACTTACGATGAGACGGTTTACCATGTAGAAGTAACCATTACCGATAACGGGGATGGACACCTTGCGACAGCAACAAAGATCTATGAGGTCAGCGGCCCCGCAGGTCGTCCGGTGAAGACGGAAATTACGGGAACACCGCAGTTTACCAATGCATACCATGCAGAGGGAACTCTGAATCTTACCGCTCAGAAGAATCTGACTGGCCGTCTGCTTGCAGATGGACAATTTGCCTTTATCCTGAAGAGCAAAGAAGTGAAGGAAGGCGAAACAGCCATCAGCCAGAGAAAGACCAATGACCTGAATGGCCAGATTACCTTTGATCCGATCTCTTATACAGAACAGGATCTTGGAAAGAAGTATACCTATCTTCTGTATGAGGAAATCCCGGCAGAGAAGGCAGACGGATACAGCTATGATGAGACAACCTATGAGGTTTGGGTAACTCCGAAAGATAACGGAGATGGAACCATAAACGCAGAGTATCAGATTGTGAAATCTGGCACGACTGCAGATGGTGAAATCGTACCGGTTGAAAAAGCAGTGTTCCATAATGTTTACAATGCATATGGAGAGCTGACTTTGACAGCTACCAAGCTTCTGACAGGAAGAACCATTGAAGATGGCCAGTTTACCTTTACCCTGACCGGTCCGAAGACAGAAGATCAGTCAAAGAGCAACGTTGGTACACAGGTAACCTTTGATCCCTTGAAGTATGATGAGAGCGATGCCGGAAAGGATTATGTTTATACGGTCCGTGAGGAGATTCCGACAAACAAGCAGCCTGGTTATACTTACGATGAGAGTATTTATGAAGTAACCGTAAGTGTCCGGGATCAGGGAAATGGAAAACTGAATGCAGCTGTAAGTGATATTACCAAGATCACAACGGAAAATGAGGAAAAGAAACAGGAAAAAGCAGACGCTGTTGCATTTGTAAATACCTATAAAGCGACAGGTGAAACAAGTATCAGCGCAGAGAAGATTCTGAAAGGCAGAACCATTGCAGATAAGCAGTTCAGCTTCACGTTAAAGGGAGATCCGGCAAACGAAGCAAATGGTGATACCAACAAGGATCAGACCGTGAAGAACGTTGGAAAGAACGTAACTTTCGCAAATCTTACTTACACTGAGAAGAATGCAGGCAAGACCTATACCTACTATCTTCAGGAAGTGGTACCGGATATGGAAGTACCGGGCTATGGATTTGATAACACCGTTCATACAGTAGAAGTAACTGTAACAGATAATGGAGACGGAACTCTGAAGGTTGAGAAAACCATTGATGGTAAGACGGTTGAAGCATCGAAAGATGATGAAACAAAGACACCGGATGCAGTATTTACCAACACCTACAGTGCAGAGGGCGGTATCGTTCTGAAAGCTTCCAAAGCCTATGCAGAAGGTGTACAGAAGTCTCTTCTGGCAAACGAGTATCAGTTTGCAGTACTGGAGAATGGAAATGAAGTTGCCACCGGAACCAACGCACTGGATGGCAAGATTACCTTCACAGAAATCCCATATGTACTGACACCGGATGACACCAGTGTTCTGGGTGAGCATACTTACACCGTAAAAGAGATCAAGGGTACTGATGGCGCAGTTATTTACGCCGAAACAGAGTACACCGTAAAAGTAAACGTAACCGACAATGGCAATGGAACCTTAAAGGCAGAAGTTGTCGGTGATACCAAAGAAGCAGATCTGAAGTTTGTCAACGATCTGACGAAGGTTAAGATTTCCAAGATTGATGCCGCCAATCAGGCAGAACTGCCGGGAGCGAAACTGGAAATCAGAGATGCAGACGGCGAATTCATTGATTCCTGGATCAGTGGAAGTGAGCCTCATTATATCGAAGGTATCCTGAAAGCCGGTCAGAAGTATACTCTGACTGAGACCGCAGTGCCGAATGGTTACAAATATGCGGAAGAGATTACCTTTGAGGTAGGCAGAGACGGTAAGGTTCAAACCGTTACCATGAAAGATGCCCCCAGCCAGCTGACCGTATCCAAGAAGGATCTGGCAGACCTTGCAGAGAATCTTCCGGGAGCAACCTTCGAGGTACAGGATGAGAACGGTGATGTCGTAAGAACCGTTTACAATGAGACTCTGAGATGGACCACCACAGCGGATGCACTGGTGAAGACCATCACCGGCCTGAAGGACGGCAGCTACAAACTGGTTGAGACCAAGGCTCCGACTGGTTACACGATTGCAGATCCGATTTCCTTTACCGTTGAAAAAGGAAAGATTTACAGAAGTGTAGACGGAGAACAGGCTGAGATCGATACGATTGCCATGGAGGATCAGGCAACAGAGGTTACTATCAGCAAGACCGATATCACTACCGGAAAAGAACTGCCGGGAGCAACACTTCAGATCCTGAAGAAAGTGAAAGCAGCAACAGATGCTGGTGAAGAAGTTGAGAAGGAAGAAACCGTAATCACTATTTACGGCGAGACGCTGGAGTGGGTATCTGGTAAGACACCGAAAACCATTAAGGGCCTGCCCGCCGGAGAGTATATCCTTCGCGAGACCGCAGCACCGGCTGGCTACAACGGGGCAGCAGAGATTCCTTTCGAGATCACCGAATGGTTATACCATTGCGAAAGATGTGAAATTTACCGTTACCGATGAGCTGAAAGCAGCAGAAACGGTAGTGATGGAGAACGCACCGATCGAGGTAAACATCAGCAAGACCGATATCACAACAGACAAGGAACTGCCGGGAGCAACGCTTCAGATTCTGAAAAAAGCGGCCGCAGTTACTGATGACGGAGAAGAAACCGAGACAGAAGAAGTAGTAACGACCATCTACGGCGAGAAGCTGGAGTGGAAATCCACCGGCGAGCCGAAGAACATCAAGGGACTGCCTGCCGGAGAGTACATCCTCCGCGAGAGTGCAGCACCGGATGGCTACACGGTAGCAGCAGATGTAACCTTTACCGTTACCGACGAGCTGAAAGCGGTAGAAACCGTAGAGATGCAGGATGCACCGATTGAGACCGTGATCAGCAAGGTAGATATGGCTGATACGGCAAAAGAACTGCCGGGAGCAACCCTTCAGATTCTGAAGAAAGTGACGGCAGAGGACGGCACCACCAGCGAGGAGATCGCAGTCACCGTTTACGGTGAGAAACTGCAGTGGATTTCCGGTGAGGAAGCAAAAGAGATCAAGGGCCTGCCCGCAGGAGATTACATCCTCCGTGAGATCGCAGCACCGACCGGCTACACCATTGCAAAAGATGTAGAATTTACCGTAAGCAATGACCGAAAAGTAACAAACAAAGCAGTTATGGAGGATCAGGCAACCGAAGTGAAGATCAGCAAGGTGGATATCACCGATGCAGAGAAAGAGCTTCCGGGAGCAACCCTTCAGGTAATGGATAAATATGGAAACGAGATCGTGAAGACCGTTTACGGCGAAGAGCTGAAATGGGTATCCGGAAACGAGGCTAAGGTCATCAAGGGACTGCCGGCTGGCGAGTACACCTTAAGAGAGACCATCGCACCGGCTGGATACAGCATCGCGAAGGATGTGAAATTTACCATTACCGATGAGCTGAAAGCAGCAGAAATCGTAACCATGAAGGATGCAGCCATCGAAGCAACGATCAGCAAGGTGGATATCACCAATGCAGAGAAAGAGCTTCCTGGAGCCGAGCTTCAGATCATGGATACAGAAGGCAAAGAAGTTGTGAAGACCATCTTTGGTGAAGAACTGAAATGGACTTCCGCAGAAACCGCAAAACAGATCAAGGGCCTGCCCGCTGGAGAGTATATCCTCCGCGAGACCAAAGCTCCGACAGGTTTTGCAGTAGCAGCAGATGTGAAATTTACGATAAGCGATGACCTGACCGTTGAGAACAAAGTTGTCATGAAAGATGCGCCTACCGATGTGACCATCAGCAAGGTTGCTCTTACCAATGAGACCAGAGAGCTGCCGGGAGCAACTCTTCAGATTCTCGATGAGAAGGGCGAGATCGCGAAGACCGTTTACGGTGAGCAGCTGTCCTGGATTTCCGATGTGACCGCAAAAGTCATCAAAGGACTTCCGGCAGGAACTTATACCTTAAGAGAGACTGCAGCACCTGATGGATATGCCCTCGCTGAGGATGTGACCTTTACCGTAAACACAGACGGAACAACAACAAAGGTTGTCATGAAGGATGATGTGACCAGAGTTCAGATCTCCAAGATGGATGTAACGAACAACAAAGAGCTTGCAGGGGCTCATCTGGCACTGAAGGATGCTTCCGGAGAGATTATCCTGAACTGGATCTCCACCGGAGAGCCCAAGGTATTTGAAGGAAAACTGATCGCAGGTGCAACTTACACCCTGACCGAGATTTCCGCACCGTCCGGATACAGCCTGGCAAAGGATATTACCTTTACCGTAAACAGCAACAATGAGATCCAGAAGATCGTCATGGACGATAAGGTAGCATCCGGTGATGCTTCCGTCATCGTTCAGAAACTGGTAAAATATAAAGACCAGTATAAGACGATCGATGATTACACCTTCTACACCGCTCTGTTTGCCGATGAGGCATGCACACAGCGTGTCAGCAGCGTAAAGGCACTGCGGGTACAGCAGTCCTACACCACCTCCACGATCTTCACAAATCTGGAGTATGGCACCTATTATGTGGCAGAGACCGATGAATTTGGTAATCCGATCAGCGATTCCTTCGTGATCGATTCCAATGAAATCCTGGATGGAAAGGTAAGCCTGACTCCGAAGAGTCAGATGGGCAAGAGCATGATTATCAACTATGTAAACGGAAATCTGCCGGAGAATCCGTATAACGATGGTAAGATCACGGTAAACAAACAGGTTCTGATCGGAAGCGAGCCCGGAAACGTAACTGATACCTTCTACTTTGCACTGTTCACCGATGCGGCTCATACCATCATGGCAAGTGCAGATATTCAGAAACTGGAGCTCAATGATGAGTCCAGCGGAACCGTCGTCTTCGACAGACTGCCTTACGGCGAGTATTATCTGGCAGAGACAGACGAAGATGGCGTGCCGGTTGACAGCGACTTCGGGTATACGGTAACTCTGGATGCAAGTTATTGTAAGATTTCCTCTGACAGCACAGCTGTGGAGAGAACGATAACGAACTCCAAGGCAAAAGAGCCGGATACAGAGCCGGTTACACAGCCGACGACAAGTACGACGAACCGTACGACTACGACTACGACCACCACCACGACAACAACGCCGAAGACAGGAGACGATACAAACATCGCCTTCTACCTGACTCTTATGATGATGGCAGCCCTTGTCGGAACCGGTTATGGTGTCAGAAGACGTAAGAAAAAAGAACAGAGATAAATTGTTCTGAGAAATGAAAAAGGCCACCGCGAAAGGGTGTACAACTTAGGGATTTGAGAAAACAACCAAAAATCATAAGCTGACACACCTTAAGCGGTAAAGAAAGACCACAGTGAGTAAGAAAACTCGCTGTGGTCTTTTCCTTTGCTATTAATTGTTCCTATTGATGCTGTATGGGGCAGAATCTTCTGCGACCCTGCTCATCGTCTGTGGCTGTGGAAATGCGTAGGTGATAGCGACAGGCATATCCGAATTTTCCTCAAAGTTCTCTACCTGTTCCATGACTTTACTGAATACCTCTGGGCTGTACTGCGGCGGGTAGCCGTTCTTCACAAGGCAAATCTTAATATCCAACTTAAGTTGATTGCGGACATTCTGATTATTGAGCCAGTCGGAGAAAGAGGATTTTGTGTCTATGATCTCTTTGACCTTCTTCGCCAGTTCCCGGCACCTGTCATTTACGATTACGCCATCGATTTCTTTGTCCGTACCGTATTCAAAATTGTACTGATCACGCAGGGACACCAGAATGTCATAAAACGCTTTTTCCTCAAAGGTCAGCCCAATTTTGCGGAAGCTCTCCCGACTTTCGTTCATCTGACTCAGAATGGACAGCGCCTGCTTGGTGGCTTCGCGTATGATGTCATCCGATGCCTGTTCCTGTGTGGTTCCCGCTTCTTCTGCACTCAGATGTTTGCGCCGTTCATGGTATGCCGCAATCGTTTCTTCCAGCATCTGCTGGTAGGTCTTTGCTACGATCTTGTTGATCCTGCTGTATTCCTTGATCTGCTTGCGGATCATTTTGACGAGCAGCTCCAGCTTGGTGGCAGGCATTTTCACATCGGACAGCTTTTCAAAATATTCCGGGCTGAAAATGTCCTCTTCCTCTCCGGCATCAAGAACGCTCTCAACCTGGTTATAACGCAATGCCTCCTCGACCATTTTGGACACTGTGCGATTCATGCTGTCGGTATCCAGTTCTGTGGTTCCGCTCATCTTGCGGACAAAACCTGCGATCGCCATGAAGCACTGTGCCAACGCAGATTCGCTCTCCGATAGTTCCCCGGAGGGCTGACAAATATCATAACTGAGCCGCATCCGCTTGACCGTTTTCAAGAAATAAGTTTTGAAAGAAACCTTTTGCGTGCCGCCTTTACCCTCGGAGTTCAGTTCCTCTGTAGAGGCAAACACATACTCCGCAGCTTTGGCAAGCAAACGATATCGCTCTACGGGGTCGCTCTCAGGGTTTAGGAACGGCTTGAGGTCATACCCGGTAAACATGGTCTTGAGGACTTCCAGTTCTTCTCTGAACACTTCCGTGGCCTGTTCCACATCGTCTGAGGTAGGAGCAACCGAAGTATCGCCGCCGTAGATTTTCATGGCCTCACGCATATTGTCACGGATACCGATATAGTCGATGACCATACCGTATTCCTTACCGGGATAGACTCGGTTTACACGGCTGATAGTCTGAATCAGCAAATGCTTTTTCAGCGGTTTATCGTTATACAGATAAGTAAGACACGGTACATCAAACCCGGTGATCCACATATCAACTACAATAACAATACGGAAGTTGGATTTTTCCTGCTTAAATGCGGCATCCAACTCTTTGGAGCGTTTATCGTTTTTCACGCCGCCGAGGTAGTTATACATCTCCGACTTATCATTGCTGCCGACACTGGCTACCATAGCCATGAACGGCATTGGCTTCATGGCATCCAGTTCTTCCTTAGTGGCAGCAGTGCCGTCCGGCATCTTCTTTTCGACAAACCATTCCGGGTATTTCTCCTGGAATTTCAGCAGCAGGTCATAGGCGATTTGTCTGTTGGAGCATACCACCATCGCCTTTTGAATCCTGTCCGCCTCTTTTTCGCAGGCGGCTGTATAGTGGTCGTGAATATCCACGGCAAGGCGTTCCAGGCGGGACGGCTCTCCAAGAATGATCTCCATAGAACTCATCGCCTTTTTACTTGCTTCAATATCCTCCTCGGTTGCACCATCGTCCGCACAGGTTTTGTAGTAGCGTTCGATCTCCTTGACCTTTTTCGTATCCAGCAGAACCTTTGCGATTCTCGGATGATACTTGATGGATACCGTCAGCCCATCGGCAACGGCTTGATCCATGGTATAGCGGTCGATCTCATCGCCAAAGGTCTGGTAGGTTTCCGCAATCGGAGTACCTGTGAAGCCGACAAAGGTAGCATGAGGGAACGCCTCTTTCAGCACTTTTGCATATGGCTTGGAAACCATAGCTTTCATATTCTCATCAGTATCTTTACTGAACTGGATTTTTCGAGAATGCTCCAGCTGGGTTCTGTGTGCCTCATCCGAGAAGCAGATAATATTGTGGCGGTCATTGATAAGACCGATCTTATCTTCCTTGCGGTCACAGAATTTCTGGATGGTGCAGATATAGAATCCGCCACTTTCTCTGGCACCGAGTTCCTGCCGCAGATGCTTTCTATCCTTTACCACAGAAACATCACCAAGATTCAGGAACTCCTTGCTCTTGGCAAACAGCTTGATACCCTGCTCCTGCAGTTCCTCACGGTCAACGATCATGACGATGGTGGGCGAACCGATCTGCGGAATGTCACCGCAGCGGAGCGAAAGCTGTCGGGCAAGGAACGCCATCGTATAGGTCTTGCCGCACCCGGTTGCGCCGAAGTAGGTGCCGCCCTTGCCTGTCTGCTCCACGACAGATTTTACGATACTCTGTTTGAGCAGTCTTGCTGCAAAGAACTGAGGGTAACGGCAGACGATTTCCCGTTCATCGCAGTCGAAAATCTCATCCTGAAAATAGATATAGTCGCGGAAGATTTCCAGAAAGCGTTCCGGCGCATAGACACCGCGCACCATGGTTTCGGTTTCCTCAAAAGGCATGGTGGACAGCTTGTCCCCATCGTTCACACGCCGCCATGCATAGAAATGCTCATACGGAGTACGCACGGTTCCCAGTCTGGTTTTCACACCGTCCGAAATACACGCCAGTGGGCAATAGTGCAATAGCTGCGGAATATCGCGCCAGTAGCGGATCGTGATCTGCTCCCAGGCATCATAAATGGTGGCGTTTGCATCGGCAGGGTTCTTCAGTTCTATGACGCACAGCGGCATACCGTTGACGAACAACAGCACATCTGGTCGGCGGTTTTCACGCTGACCGTTGTTTATGTATTCCACGGTAAACTGATTGACCACACGGAAAATATTGTTTTCCGGCGTTTCAAAATCAATCAGCGGTACCATGATGGGCAGACCGTTCTGCGGTGTGAACTGAATGCCGTCTACCATCCATTTATACACCTTGTGCAGGGTGGCAAAGTCACTCTCGGCACCGGCAAGACGAACAGTGTCGTAAAGCTGCTCAATTTCCTCCGGCAGCAGATTCGGACTGGTCTTTGCAATAAAGGCTTTGAAATCCCCTGCGATCAAGACTTCGCTGTAACTGCGCGGAATCTGATTTCCGGCGAGATAGTGCCAGCCGACCGATTCCAGAAAAGCAATGAAAGCACTCTCATATTCCGACTCGCAGTAGCGACCGTTATAGTTTTTCAGCTTTGCCATGCGCCCACGCCTCCTTTCAGCCCTGTGCTTCTTCGATAGAGCCTTTGATCAGTATCGGACACAGGTCTTTGATCTGGGTTTTCAGTTTCTCGTTGATTTCCTTGCGTGCTTTATAAACAGTATAAATATCTGCAATCGATTTTTGGATTGGAAGTTTAGGTATCGGTATTTGCACATTCTTCATGTCATCAAAAGAAAAGTTTTCTCTTGCAGATCCCCAAGAGTGAAATCTTGCATATCTATCAAATTCTTTTCTGGAAAGCCAAATTGCCAAATATTTTGGTAAAATTTTTGATTGATTAATGCTGAATACCTCATAAATTGGGGAAACGACTAAGTCCTTCTCAAAATCATTAAAAGCGAAAGCTAATACTTTCCATGTATCTGTTGTGGGGACAAACGCGAAATCACCGGGATTAACAATTTTATAATTTCCGAGTTCAGCTCTATTCACACGGCTTTGAGCTTCTCTAAATTCCTTTTTTGTACTTAGCCCCATAACGAGGTCAATGGATTTATTCGTGTTCCTATTATTCTTTTGAGTAATATAAGTGCCAATTATCTCACATGGCATTGTTCTTCTCAAGCCTTCGATATACGCATCACAAGTCAGCTTCAAATCCTCCAGCCCGCGCTCATAGCTTTGCTGGTTGGCAAGCATGGCATTGTAGACAGCCACATATTTCTGCTGAATGTCGATGGGTGAGAGGTCGAGGGAAATCGAGCAAATATCCTCCCAGTTATAGAACTCTGTGGAACTGCCCCATGAATTTGTGATGACATATCGGTCAAATTCCGGTCTGTTAAAAAACATATAGAGCCATATTGCTTCTAAAATCTGTTTGCAGTCATCTTTAACTCTGAAAACCACATAGTCCTCTGTACAGATAATAGGGCGTTCACCATCATTGTAGGCTATACTGAATTTTGAACCATTTCGTGATGTTCTGTGGTTGAAAACGAACTCACCAGGACTTACAATTTGGAATTTTGTTAAATCGCGTCCATTCAAATCTGCTTTGGTAGGCATTAACTGCTTTAGATTATTTACACCACGAACATCATCAATTCCATATACTAAATCTGTATTTTTGTTTGAGCATAATTCCAAATAATGTCCTAGAATACATTTAGTCAATCCCATATCCAATCCCCCTAAATGCATCTTCCAGCATCTGCTGGGATTTCTTTTCCTGCTTCATGACCTCCTGCATTTCCGCCTGGATACGGGCCATTTCCTTTTCGTAGTCAATTTCCAGGTCGTGGTCGATAAATTCAATGTACTTGCTTGGTGTCAGTGCCCAGTTATTTTCTTCAATCTCGGCAATTCCTACGCTGCGGTACAGTTCCGGCTCTTCGTAGTGTGTTCCGTCTGTTCCTTCGCTCTGCCAGGTGTGGTAGATGTCGGCGGCTCTTTCGATTTGGGTGCTGTCCAGCAGGACCTTTTTCTTGTTCTCGCCCTTAACTGGGTTCTCCGTCCAGGTACGCAGGTCCATAAACAAAATCTCGTGTTCCCGATTACGCAGGTTTCTGCCGTGGTAGCTGCCGCCCTTTTTGTTCTGGTTCAAAATCCAGAGGGTCACGCTGATGTCCGTAGTGATGAACAGTTCTCGCGGCAGGACGATGATTGCTTCTACCTTATCATTCTGGATCAGCTTTTTGCGAATCTCCAGTGTGTCGCTGTCGTTCAGTGCGCCGTTGGCAAGCAGGAAACCAGCCACGCCGGACTGCTTTTTGAGGTGCGAGAGGATATGTAGAATCCACGCATAGTTGCCGTTGCTCTCCGGCGGCGTCTGGTAATCCGCCCAGCGAGGGTCATGCTCCAAGGTACTGTCATACCAGCTTTTGAGGTTGAACGGCGGATTTGCCATAATGTAATCGAAGTACAATCCCTTGTGCAGATCGTTCAGAAAGCTGGAATCACTGGTTTCGCCAAGGTTATGGCTGATGCCGCGCAGGGCAAGGTTCATTTTGGCAAGGCGATAGGTCGCAGGCTCTTTTTCCTGTCCGTACACATTGATACGGTTAATATCACCCTGTTTGGATTTTACGAGTGCCGCACTCTGGATAAACATACCGCCGGAACCGCAGCACGGGTCATACAGCGTGCCGTCATACGGCTCAATCATCGTTGCGATAAGCTGAACGGCATCATGCGGCGTGTAGAACTCGCCCTCCTCCTTGGTGGCATTGACCGCGAATTCTTTCAGAAAGTATTCGTATACGCGACCGATCAGGTCTTTTTCCTCGCCAAACTGCTTGTGGCTGATCTTGTTGACTTCATCGATCAACTTTTTGATGTCGTTTGCGGCAAGGTTGCGTGTGGTAAAGGTGCCTTCCACAAAGCAGCCTTTCAGCTGCTTGGAGCCTGCCGCAATGCTGTGAAGTGCATTGTCCAGTGCTACATTCAGCTTGGGTGCAGGCGTATTGATGATGGTAGACCATCTTGCCTCCGGCGGCAGATTGTAGGTGCCGTCCGCAAAGGTGGCATCGTCAAAGAACGCCGCACGGATATTTTCATCGTCCGGGTCAAGTCCCTGTTCCAGCAAGGTCTGACGGAGCTTCTCCACGCCGTCCTCATATTTTTCACCGATAAAACGCAGGAACACCAGCGTCAGCATCATATCGCGCTTTTCAAAGAAAGAGCCGGAGTTCCGTGCCGCACGCAGAATATCTCTGCACTTAAAGAGGATCGCATCCAGATTGATGGTATCCTCAGCTTTTTTCTTTGCCATTTCGTTTTCCTCCACTTATCCTCCAACCACATCTGCCTTGTGGCAACGGTAGGGGGTATCAAAATCTCTACGGTCTTGTTCTCGAAAGACCGGCGCCCCCTCACACGCAAATTTCCGCGAAATTACGCAGGGGGGATACCGTTTCTCCCCGAAATCAAACCGAGTTTCTTTTTATTCATACAACCACGCTGAATCAATTTCCATCGGATGCAGTCTGTTTGACCGCTGTTTCGCCGGATTGTTTTGATTTGCGTGGTTTTTTCTTTGCTTTTTGCGCTTTTTCTATGGCTTTTCGTTCACGGAAAGCTTTCTGCTTTCGGGCGTTGCGGACCTTTTGACAGGCTTCGGAATCGCAGTATTCCTGTCGATTGCTTTTCCTTATGATGAACTTTCCGCAGTTGCGGCAGCGAATCATGATCCCCTCCGGGCGTTTGTCCGGCCGTCCCTTATTCTCCGGCGCAGGGTCTTCCGACAGCATACGCGCAAGGGTGTACCACGCAATATCGAATACAGACTGCACATCCGTGGAAAATTCCAGGCGGTTTGTCCGAGGGTCTACCTTTAATCGGATTTTGAAATCCGGGATAATCGAAATTAGACAATCGCGCAGTTCCTCATAATCATCATATGGCGTAGTCGCAAACTCGCCCTCGGCGGGTTGGTCGGCTGGGTGACTCTCGATATAGTCATTCGCACGCTGCATATCTGCTATCAGGTCATCGCAGGTGTTGCCGCCTGTCAGTATTTCGTCCGGCACTGTGACAGTTGCCTTTTTGTATTTCTCGAAATATGAATACCCCTCGAAATACTTGCCCTCTTTGGAAAGGTTATATGCTGCATCGTCATCGGCAACACAAACTCCCTCCAGAGCGATATAGAACATGACGGCGTTATACAGCTTTCCCAGATCATCCATAAAATCGGAAAGGCTGAATGTGCCATCTTTCTCCACCAGTTTTGCATTAAATCCGTTAATGTCGAAACGGTCATTGAGCGAGGAATAGATCGCATCTATGTTGTACGGATGCATATTCGTCTCGCACCATTTTATGATCTGGTCTGCATACGGCGTAGTGTTTGCACGATCGTTGATCTCCGCTGCCAGATTACAAAGGCTAACGAGCAAGCCCTTTCCAGTCAATATGTCCTCTTCTGGGAATATCGGCTCTTGCCCAGGCTGACATACAGGGTGTACACAGCCATCAGTATCACACGCATAGTCCGCAAAGCGGAACGGGTGATAAATAAGCTGCCCTACGCCGCCGATCTCCTTGGCACCGAGAATATCCGTCATTTTGTTTGCTTTGGATGGTATATAGTCCCCATTCCAGTTCAGTGGCATAGCCGCACCCCTTTTCGTTAAATCGTAACTTTCTAAGTAACCGCCAGATTTTGAACTTCGGTTACATTATATTCTAAAATATTATTGAAAACAATACCAAGCGACAAAATTATTTGCAACTGGGTTTGCGGACAGCACCTTGAAAACTTCATCCCGTTCTCGATAAAAAGCCTTCTATCTGCCGGGACTGGTCACCTGCCAAGAGCGGATAGAAAGAAACTGTTATTGAAGAAACGGACCCAAACCATAAAATGCGAAAGGAGGAACACGCAGATGGAAAAAACAACGATGAGTGTGCAGGAATTGTCAGCCCAGATGGGTATCAGCCTACCAAAAGCATACGAATTGGTAAAGTCCCCGGATTTTCCAACCATCAAGGTCGGAACAAGGATTCTCATTCCCATTGAGGCGTATAAGGAATGGCTCATCCGAACTTCAGCGAAGTAGAGCAAGCACTCGATTGCACCATCGGGAGGGAGGTGAAAAGATGGAAAGCATGAGCATGGATGACTTGAAGCAGCGACCGTTATGGTTCTTGTGGATGTATAAGGCGAAGGGCGGCAAGCCTACGAAAGTGCCGTTCGCCGCAGACGGCGGTCAGACAGGTACCGACAAGGCGCGTGAGGACACATGGGTGCCCTATGCCAAAGCGGTCGATGCGCAAAAGAAATATTCTGGCTCCGGCATCGGTCTGAAAATCCCGGAGGGGTTCTTTCTATTAGATAAGGACCATGTGGATATGGATGATCCGTTTGTCAAACTGCTGCTTTCAAGATTCGGCAGCTATGCAGAAATCTCCCCCAGCGGAAACGGACTGCACATTCTCGGTCGATATGACCTCACAAGACTTCCAATTCATTATGAAGAAAGCCGCAGGCGTTTTGTACTTGACGGTGATTTCTATCAGAAAAATTCTAAAATCGGTCTGGAACTGTACCTCGGTGATGTGACAAACCGTTATGCCACCTTTACTTGCGATGCCATCAACGATTTGCCGCTTGCAGACTGTACGGATGCCATTCTTACCACACTGGATAAGGATATGCGTAAAAAGCCGAAAGTCAAATACAGTTCCGTCCGTGACGGTGACCGAGAGATTTTCGACATCGTCTGCAATTTGCGTAAGCAGAAGAATGGCGAGAAATTTGCCCGGCTTTACGACAAAGGCGATTACAGCGATTACGGTTCACAGTCCGAGGCGGACGCAGCACTCTGCGCCATGATCGCCTTCCGCACAGGGGCAGCCCCAGAGCTGATTGATGCTGTATTCCGTGGTTCGGCTCTCTATCGAGAAAAGTGGAATCGGGAGGATTACCGCACAGCGACCATTGCTGCCGGGATCACGGCCTGCAACGGAGTATTTCATAAATCCTGTATGGACCATCCGCCGTTCATCAAGTTCAATGAGCAAACAGGAGAACCGTCCGTCAGTGTTCCGCTCCTTGCAAAGTATGTGCGGGAACATCTGGACCATATTTTAGTCCGCGATAGCGGCAAACAGGCTTTGCTCAAGTATGTGTATGAGAACGGCTGTTATCGACTTTACGCCGATAATATGTTCCTCTGCATCATCAAGCAGTATATCGCGGATTATGACGAAGAACTGGTGAATATGAGACAGGTCGCGGGCGTGTTGGAGCATATCAGCACAGACCTAAACTATATCCGACAGGACGAACTGAATGCCGATGAAACCATCATCAATTTCCAAAACGGACTGCTCAAGGTATCTGCCACAGGGACAGAGCTACTCCCGCATTCGTCGGAGGTATTCTCTACGATACAGCTTCCGTGTGAATGGTCAGAACAGGACGAAGAAACGCCTGTATTCAATTCCTATATGGGCACGCTCACCAATGGTGATACGGCGGTAAAGCAACTGCTGATGGAATTCATCGGTGCGGCCATTTCCAATGTGAAGGGCTGGCGGATGAAGAAAGCCTTATTCCTGGTGGGACAGGGTGACACAGGCAAGTCCCAGCTAAAAAGCCTTGTGGAACGGCTGCTCGGCAAGGGGAACTTCATCGGTGTCGATCTGAAAGAGATTGAATCCCGATTTGGCACGGGTGCCGTGTACGGCACAAGACTTGCGGGCAGTTCGGATATGAGTTTCCTCTCGGTCGATGAACTAAAGACCTTTAAGAAAATGACAGGAGGAGATAGCCTGTTTGCAGAGTTTAAGGGTCAGCATCCGTTTGAATTCACCTACAACGGTCTGCTTTGGTTCTGCATGAATCAGCTGCCGAGATTCGGTGGAGATAACGGCAAATGGGTATATGACCGCATTATGGTCGTTCATTGTCCGAATGTCATTGCAAAGGACCAGCAGGATAAGCAACTGCTGGACAAGCTGTATGCCGAGCGCAACGGCATTATAAGGAAAGCGGTAACGGCCTTGCGGCAGGTCATCGCCAACGGCTACCGATTCTCCGAGCCGGAAAGTATCGCACAGGCACGAAGTGATTATCAATCTTCCAACAGTACGGTCATTTCGTTCTACGAGGAATGTATGTGTCCGTGGGAAGACGGACGAATCATCAAGCACTGCACGACCGGGCGGATCTATAAAGTCTACCAGGCTTGGTGCAGAGAGAACAACAACGGGTATGCCAAAACTGCAAAGGAATTCCGAGAGGAACTGGCAGAGCATCTGGGTAGCACATACGCAGATATCACCACCCGTCAGAAAGGCAATACCTATTATAAGACACTCACAATCACAGCCGAGACAAAGGAATTATTCCCGACAGCCTATGGATATGAGGGCACTGAATTCTTGGCCGGGTAGCAGAGGTAGCAGTATGGGTAGCAGTATTTTTCACATCTGCTACCTCAAAAACCCCAGTAATAGCAAGGGTTTTCGGCATCGGGTAGCAGTGGGTAGCAGTACTTTAAACTTCTTAACGGATTTTCAAAAAGTTTAATATGAAGTATATAGGTGTAGTAAAGATTGTGGAGTGTGATTATGAACTGCTCTGTGACTGCTACTTCTGCTACCCAGTATCGAAAAAGCCTTATCCCATAAGGACTTTTGCGGGTAGCAGTACCGAAAATCACTGCTACCCGGACTGCTACCCAAAGCCAAAGTTCTGCTACCTGGCACAGGATTTTACGACCACAGCGAAAGGAGGTGGATCATGACAAACAGGGATACCGCAATTCAGGCATTATGCAGGAAACTCGGAAAAGAGTATAGCGTGACAACGATAGACTTTGAACGGGTGATTTACCGTGATTTCGGCAATGGATTCAATGTCGAGATCAGCGGAATGCACACCACGAGCAAGCGCAGAAAAGCAATACTCTATCTTTGGTATGGGAACAGGGCACCCAACTGTACCATTGTGAAAACGGTAAGAAATGTTGACCGCGCTGACATTAGTGCCGTGACCGAGGAACTGCTGTCCTACAGCAATGCCTTGATTGCACAGGGCTACTATGATACCCATAGTAAGGATTTCGCATAAAACACAGAATTTCAGATCGCACTGCTGCACAGGCTTTTCGCGCTGTGGCTGATGTGGTCACGAACAAGGAGGACACGATTATGTTTAACCAGGACTTTTTTGACAAGCATTTCAAACTTCATAACAAGCTGGTGCTGTACACGCCGGACAATATCAAGATGACGATCACCCCGGAGTATCACTTCCGCATCGAGGGCGGGCATCACAGCTTCACGCTGCACGACAGCATTGATCTCGCTGAATTTGCCAACAAGTACAACTTTTCTACCAAGCCGAATAAGGAGGATATGTAATTATGAGTATGATGAACATTGGAACAGCGGTAAATTCCACAGAATATGAGCGCACTTTCTGGGATGCGCTCCGTGGCAAAAATGCCGATACGCAGAGACTTCACGCAGGCAGAGACTCCCTCACAGGGGCCTTTGCCCTGCCTGCCGCTGACAGCCCGAAGTGTGAGGACGCTATCACGGCAGAAAGCACTTTCCGCCAGATTGTCACCATTATGAGACCCCACCGGGAAAGCAAAATCTACACTTACGATTTCGAGAATGTGGCTTCGTGGGTCCCGGAGGGAGCGAATATCCCCACCGAGGAGATGGACAGCGATTTTGAAAAACTCACCATGCTGTCTCACAAGCTGGTGGTACTTACCAAGATCGATAACGATTTTGTGTATGATGCAGGCTTTGATTTCAAGAGTCTTTTCCTGCGAAAACTGGCCCGCAGTTTTGCCACCGCAGAGGACGCTGCCTTCGTAAACGGCACTGGTGTCAATATGCCGACAGGTATTCTGGATGATACGGCAGGCGCAGAGGTGGGCAGTACCACCGCTGAAGTTACCTGCGATGACCTCATTCGACTCTATTTTTCTCTGGATAAGAAATACCGAGACCACGGCATCTGGATGATGAATGATGAGACTGCCATGCGGCTCAGAACAATGAAGGACAGCTCCGGCGGCTATCTCTGGAATCACAACACGGATACCATCTTCGGCAAGCCGGTAATCCTCTGCAAAGCGATGCCTTCCATCGGCTCCGGGGCAAAGCCGATCGCGTTCGGAGATTTTTCTTACTACTGGATCGTTATCCGTAAAGCACTGGCTGTCCGCACGCTCCCGGAGAAATTCATTCTGAATGACCAGACAGGTTATCTTGCCCATGAATTTATGGATGCCAAGCTGGTGCATCGTGATGCAATCAAGGTCATGCAAATCGAGAAAGAAATGATTTCCGGCAGGCAGGGATAATTGCCTGTTGAAATTCGCCTGCTGTGCGGGTCCCCACCATTTGGATTTGTGGGGACCCCGCACAATGCGAATCGCACAGGATTAGAGAAAACGAACATCGCACCAAGGAGTCAACCGTGTGACGTCTTGTCGGAAGGAGGATATTTCTATGGAAGAAAAGGAAACAGCCATCTCTCGTATGTGGAAAGATGGCACGCTATACATCATCGAATCGGTAACCAGTGATACTGCCACGGAAACAGCCCGCGACAAGGTCGAACGACTGATCCTAAACGGCTTGGAAACGCTTCAAAGAAAGACCGCATAAACACGCAAATCGACTTGACTTTACGGCAGTTGTACGGGAATATAGCGTACCGCTTGAGGGCTGTCAGGAAGGAGGATTTTATAATGACAAACAGACAGCTCCAAACTGCTGATAAAATAACAGCACTCTACTGCCGACTCTCTCGTGACGATGAGTTGCAGGGGGACAGCAACAGCATTATCCATCAGAAAGACATTTGGCGAAAATATGCAGAGGACAATGGTTTTTCCAATATCCAGTTCTTTGTAGATGATGGTTACAGCGGCACGAACTTCAACAGACCGGATTGGTTACGCCTTATGGCACTTGTGGACGATGGGCAGGTCGGTACGATTATCGTAAAGGATATGAGCCGCCTCGGTCGAGATTACCTGCAAGTCGGTATGTACACGGAAGTAAAATTCCCGAATGCAGATATTCGCTTCATCGCTGTGAACAACGGCGTAGACTCCGAAAATGGGCAGGACAGCGATTTTACGCCGTTCCTGAACATTATCAACGAGTGGTATGCCAAAGACACAAGCAAGAAAATCTGAGCCGTGTTTAAAGCAAAGGCAGCTTCAGGCAAACCTTTGACTACCAACCCTCCATATGGCTATCTGAAAGATCCAGAGGACAAAAATCACTGGGTCGTGGACGAAGATGCCGCTGATATTGTTAAAGAGGCGGTCCCACGCAGATTGCAAGAAAATTCATGGAACAGGGGTACATGAATCCTACTGCTCACATGAAAAGCATTGGTGTCTCTACGCCGGATAATCGAATCCACGCCGATGATTATCAGTGGGATACCAGCACCGTGGTACACATCCTTGAAAGACTGGAGTATCTTGGGCATACGGTCAACGGCAGGACTTACCGAAAGTCCTACAAGAACAAGAAAATGTTAAAGCGCGACCGTTCCGAATGGCAGATTTTCGAGAACACGCATGAGCCTATCATCGACAAGGAAACCTTCGACATTGTCCAGCGTATCCGAGACGGCAGACGCAGAAATACGCCGCAAGGTGAAATGCCGCTGCTCTCCGGCATGGTCTATTGTGCAGACTGCAGAGCAAAAATGTACCAGGTTCGCTGTAAACGTTTTACGCATGAACAGGAATACATGGTATGTGCCACCTACCGTAAGCAGGGAAAAGCCAACTGTCCGTCCCACCAGATTCGCAATGTGGTGATTGAGGAATTGCTGTTGAAAAGCATTCAGGATATTCTTGCATTCGCCCGTAGGGACGAAGATAAGTTCGTAACGATGGTTACGCAGAAGTCACAGGCGGCGTTAAACCGCAGTCAGCGTGACGGAAAGCGAGAGTTGGAACAGGCGCATCAGCGCATTGCAAAGCTGGATACCATCATTCAAAGGCTTTACGAGGACAATGTCGAGGGCAAGATTTCCGATGAGCGTTTTGCGAAAATGAGTGAGAACTACGAAGCGGAACAGGCGCAACTGAAAAGTTGTGTATCCGAACTGGAAGTACAGCTCCGTTCCGAAAAGGACGATGCTATGAATATGAATCAGTTCCTTGGACTGGTGAAAAAGTACACCGAGGTGCAGGAATTGACGGCAGAAATCATTCGGGAATTCGTGGAACGCATTTATGTTTATAAAGCCGAGAAAATCGATGGGCATCGGGTACAGCGTATCAAGGTGGTCTGGAACTATATCGGAGAGCTTCCGAGTTCAGACCAAAAGGCATGAAAAAACGGCATAGCCGCAATCAACGACTATGCCGAATTTTTCAAGGATTAGAAATCCCTAAGATGAACCGCCAAAAGCGGTGGTCTTTTTTGTAAGAAAATATTTGCTTTATTTCAGATGCCAGATATCGCGGTTGTACTCTGCGATGGTACGGTCGGATGAGAAGAAACCGGCTTTGGCGATGTTTACGAGCATCTTCTTGGCCCAGGCGGTGCGGTCCTCGTAGTCCTTGAAAGCCTGATCCTTGGTCTTTACATAGGACTTGAAGTCAAGGAAGGTCATGAACCAGTCTTTATTCAGAAGTTCGTTATAAAGGCGGGTCAGGTGCTCCTCAGAGCCAACTGCCAGCATTTCCTCGCCTACCAGGAAGTCCACAGCTGCTTTCAGCTCCGGATCAGCCTCGTAGAAGTCTTTGGAAACGTAATCGGCTTTTGCATAGTGCTCGATGACTTCCTCACTGGATTCGCCGAAGATGTAGATGTTGTCATCGCCTACCAGGTCGTGGATCTCCACGTTGGCTCCGTCCATGGTTCCCAGGGTAATGGCTCCGTTCAGCATGAACTTCATGTTTCCGGTTCCGCTGGCCTCTTTGGATGCCAGGGAGATCTGCTCGGAGATATCGCAGGCCGGGATCAGTTTCTCAGCCTTGGATACGTTGTAGTTCTCGACCATAACCACATGGAGGAACTTGCTGACAACGGGATCTTTG
>OLND01001493.1_pt1 | contig 23984 bp, 19 predicted proteins | sample 1672031 | NCBI WGS metagenome assembly OLND01 (sample SAMEA3136638, study PRJEB25190) | human gut metagenome | biome: human gut; feature: human-associated habitat; material: faeces | place: Austria | collected 2013 | reverse complement strand
AGGTACTACCAGCCGGATATTGTTTTTCTTGGCGAATTCCGCAACCGGTTTCACCTGGTCGGGATAAGCCGGGCCGAAGATAATATCCATGCTCTTCAATTCACTTCTATCCAGAATGTTCTTGATGGAAGAAGTATTGTTATGGGTATCGTATGAGTACAGGTCGATGGATACTCCTTTTTCCTTCAAGCTGTCTACTGCCATCAGGAAGCCTTCATAGTATTCCACCATACGTGTCTGTTCGTCACGGTTGCCCTTGCCGTCTGTCATGAATGGCAGCATTACGGCAGCTTTGATGGTAGATATTTTGCGTGCCTCCTTCTTGCTTTCATTAAACAGCTGGTCGTCCGTGGGGATTACGGCAGGCGTATTATCCACAGGCGTTTCAGTCTTTGTATCCTTAGGATATGGAATACAAAGGAACCTTCCTTTTTTCAGTTTTTCGGTACGCAACTCAGGATTGGCGGCAATCAGTTCGGCTTCTGTAATGCCATACAGGCGGCTGATGCTGAATATCGTTTCCTTGCGTTCCACTTTATGCATATCCCTGCAATTGGGTTTCAGTGGGGTGGAAGTGGTGGCCGGTCTGATAGTCTGTGCGGCTTTCACCTCGTTCATGATTATCTCCTCGCTGTCCGTCACTTTGGCGGGAATTACGATAACCTGTCCGATACGGAAATTCTCCGCGCTCAGTCCGGGATTTGCCTGGCAGATGCGTTGTGCGGTTACTCCATAGCGTTGTGTCAGCTTGTACAAGGTTTCACCCGACTGGATGGTATGGAACATCTGCTGTTCCGTTCCGATGTTCTTTTGTGGAATCTTCAATGTTTCACCGGTTTTAATTTTCTGGTCGCTGCCGGGGTTCATTTTAACGATATCACCGGTAGTGACATTATACATGCTGGCTATGGAATAAAGACTTTGCCCTTTGGTAATGGTGTGCAGGAAATAGCCGGAAGACTGTGTTTGAGCCATCATTCCGGTGCTGCTGGCAGACAAGGCTGCGATAAGATATAATGCTCGAATAAATTTCATTTGCAGTGTGTTGATTAAACTGAGTGGCAAAAGTACAAAAAAAACTGTTTTATTCACATTATATAGAAAGAATAGAAAATATTATTAGGCTTTTTAATTAAATATTTCGTCGGGAAGCATTAATTTTGCAAAGATTACGCAGAGTAAGAAGATTATGAGTGAAGAAAAAGAACTGATTAATGTATACGGTGCCCGTGTACATAACTTGAAAGATATAGATGTCGAAATTCCACGGAACAGCCTGACGGTGATAACCGGATTGAGCGGAAGCGGTAAATCGTCTTTGGCATTCGATACCATCTTCGCCGAAGGGCAGCGGAGATACATTGAGACCTTTTCCGCATATGCCCGTAATTTCCTGGGAGGGTTGGAGCGCCCGGATGTGGATAAGATTACAGGACTCAGCCCGGTAATTTCCATCGAACAGAAAACGACAAACAAGAATCCCCGCTCTACCGTGGGGACTACGACAGAGATATACGATTATCTCCGTTTGCTCTATGCCCGTGCAGGAGTTGCTTATTCTTATCTTTCGGGAGAGAAAATGGTGAAATATACCGAGGAACAGATCATCGGCCTGATTCACCGGGATTATCAGGGTAAGAAGATATTCATGCTTGCCCCGTTGGTACGTACCCGCAAGGGGCATTACAAAGAACTTTTCGAACAAGTGCGCAAGAAAGGTTATCTGTATGTCCGCGTGGACGGCGAGGTGCGCGAAATTGTACACGGCATGAAGTTGGACCGTTACAAGAACCACGATATCGAAGTCGTGATAGACAAGCTGGTCGTATCGGAAAAGGACGACAAACGGCTGAAACAGAGCGTTGCCACTGCCATGCAGCAGGGTGAGGGGCTGATTATGATTTATGATGCCGATACCCGGGAGGTGCGCCATTACAGTAAGCGGTTGATGTGTCCTGTCACCGGACTGTCTTATAAAGAGCCTGCCCCTCATAATTTCTCGTTTAACTCTCCGCAGGGAGCCTGCCCCCGTTGTAAGGGGCTGGGGTATGTGAATCTGATTGATGTGGACAAAGTGATTCCCGATCGTGAACTTTCCATTTATGAAGGAGCGATAGCACCTTTGGGAAAATACAAGAATGCCATGATTTTCTGGCAGATAGAGGCCCTGCTTGAAAAATATGATTTTACGATCAAGACACCGGTCAAGGATATGCCGGATGATGCGATAGACGAAATACTCTATGGCTCGGATGAGCGTATCAAGATAAAGAGCACCTTGATTCATACCTCTTCCGATTACTTTGTAACTTATGAAGGGATTGTGAAGTACATCCAGATGATGCAGGAGAAAGATGCGTCGGCCACTGCCCAGAAGTGGGCGGAACAGTTTGCCAAGACTGATGTTTGTCCCGAATGCAAGGGCGCGCGCCTGAACAAGGAGGCGTTGCATTTCCGTATCCACGACAAGAACATCTATGAACTGGCAAGCATGGATATCAACGAACTGTATGACTGGCTGCAACAGGTCGATCCTTTTCTGGAAGACAAGCAGCGCATGATTGCCGCCGAGATTTTGAAGGAGATCCGTACCCGTCTTAAGTTTCTGTTGGATGTGGGACTGGATTATCTTTCACTGAACCGCACCTCGGTATCCCTTTCGGGAGGCGAGAGCCAGCGCATCCGTCTGGCAACTCAAATCGGCTCCCAGCTGGTGAACGTGCTTTATATTCTGGATGAACCGAGTATCGGATTGCACCAACGGGACAACCTCCGCCTTATCAACTCCTTGAAGAAGTTGCGTGACACAGGTAACTCTGTCATCGTGGTGGAGCATGACAAGGATATGATGCTGGCGGCAGACTATGTGGTTGATATGGGACCGAAGGCAGGCCGTTTGGGTGGGGAAGTAGTATTCCAAGGAACTCCGAAACAAATGCTTCAGACAGAAACACTTACCTCTAAGTACTTAAACGGACAGATGAAGATAGAGATACCGGCCGAACGCCGTCCCGGTAACGGGAAATCCTTATGGCTGAGAGGGGCGAAGGGAAACAACCTGAAGAATGTGGATGTGGAATTTCCTTTGGGAAAACTCATTTGCGTCACAGGGGTGTCCGGCAGTGGCAAATCCACGCTGATAAACGATACCTTGCAGCCCATCCTGTCACAGCATTTCTACCGTTCTTTGCAGGAACCTCTGCCCTATGACAGTGTGGAGGGACTGGACTATATAGATAAGGTGGTGAATGTAGACCAGTCGCCGCTGGGCAGGACACCGCGTTCCAATCCGGCCACCTATACAGGAGTATTCTCGGATATCCGGAATCTGTTTGTCGGTCTGCCCGAAGCGAAGATCCGTGGCTATAAGCCGGGGCGTTTCTCGTTCAATGTAACCGGAGGACGCTGCGAGGCTTGCGGCGGTAACGGATACAAGACTATCGAAATGAATTTCCTGCCCGATGTGCTGGTACCTTGCGAGGTTTGTCACGGCAAACGATATAACCGCGAGACGCTGGAAGTGCGCTATAAGGGTAAATCCATAGCCGATGTACTGGACATGACCATCAATCGTGCTGTAGAGTTCTTTGAGAATGTGCCTCAGATTCTGAATAAAATCAAAGTGCTGCAAGAGGTGGGGTTAGGATATATTAAACTGGGACAGCCCTCCACCACCTTGTCGGGCGGAGAGAGCCAGCGTGTGAAACTGGCTACGGAACTGTCCAAGCGTGATACCGGCAAAACGATGTATATTCTGGATGAGCCTACTACCGGGCTTCATTTCGAAGATATCCGTGTGCTGATGAATGTACTGAACAAACTGGTGGAGAAAGGCAATACCGTTCTGGTTATCGAACATAACCTGGACGTGATCAAACTGGCGGATTATATCATCGATATGGGTCCCGAAGGCGGAAGGGGCGGAGGACAGGTGCTTGCTGCCGGAACTCCTGAGGAAGTGGCCGGAAGCAAGAAAGGATATACCCCGAAATTTATAAAAGAAGAATTGGAAAATTAACCGGCATACCAGCAATGAAAGAGAAAATAGCTAAAACCAACGTAGCCCGTCTGCTTGATAAGGCCAAGATAGCATACGAGCTTATTTCATACGAAGTAGACGAGAACGACCTCAGCGCTGTTCACGTTGCCGCCAGTTTGGGCGAGAACATAGAACAAGTCTTCAAGACTTTGGTGCTTCATGGGGATAAATCCGGATATTTTGTCTGTGTCATACCCGGCGAGCACGAGGTGGATTTAAAAATGGCGGCAAAAGTCTCAGGTAACAAGAAATGCGACCTGATTCCCATGAAAGAGCTGCTTCCCCTGACAGGATATATCCGGGGAGGATGTTCTCCCATCGGCATGAAAAAGCATTTCCCCACCTATATACACGAGACTTGCATCGCATTCCCGTACATTTATATCAGTGCCGGTATCCGCGGATTACAGATAAAAATAGCGGCCGATGACCTGATAAAAGAAACGAAAGCAGAGATTTGTTCCCTTTTCACCGAATAAATATGCCAAAAAGAGTCACATTTGTGGCTCTTTTTTTTTCAGATAGACTAAAAGTTATATCTTTGCAAAAAAAGAATACTAACTATTAATTAAATCTTTATCAACTATGTTTGAAGGACAGCCTAAAGGCTTATACGCATTAGCTCTCGCCAATACCGGCGAACGCTTTGGTTATTACACCATGCTTGCTATTTTCACTCTCTTCCTGCAAGCGAAATTCGGCTTTACAGCCGCCACGACGTCAACAATCTTTGCCAGTTTCCTGGCAGGAGTGTATTTCATGCCGCTTATCGGAGGTATCCTGGCCGATAAATTCGGTTATGGCAAGATGGTTACTACCGGTATCGTTATCATGTTTGCCGGTTATGTGCTGCTGGCTATCCCGATGGCAACCAATATCGGATTGTATTCCATGTTCGGCGCTCTTGCCCTGATTGCTTTGGGAACCGGACTTTTCAAGGGAAATCTGCAAGTAATGGTAGGTAATCTGTATGATGCTCCTGAGTATAGCGCGAAACGTGATACCGCTTTCAGTTTGTTCTATATGGCAATCAACATCGGCGCCCTGTTCGCTCCGACTGCCGCTACTGCCATGACCAACTATGTGTTGGGCAAAGCAGGCTTCAGCTATGTGCCCCAGATACCTTCTTTGGCACACCAGTTCCTGGACGGTACGATTACCGCCGAAGGTGAGGCCACACTGACTGCCATGCAGACCGCACAGAATTTCACAGGAAGTATGGCTGATTTCTGTACTACCTATATTGATAAATTGTCTGAAGCCTATAATTATGGTTTCGGTGTAGCTTGTATCTCACTGGTTGCCTCTATGGCTATTTATGTTATTTTCCGTTCTACATTCAAACATGCCGATTACAACTCCAAGCAGGCTAAACCGGCACCGTGGGTTATCGAAGTGTCGAATGCGGAAAGCTGATGCTCCAGGGCGTGGCTTTCCCACCCGCCGGCACGGCTCGTAGGCACAGCGTTAAGGCCGCAGCCCGCAAGATCGTTGTGAGCAAGCGTGCCCGACCACATAATGTTGGCACGAGCCTCGTAGTTTTCCGGTTCGGCAATTGCCACCGGAGCCTGGTTGATGAGCGCACGAATAAGGCCCGTAGCAATGTTATCGGTAACCTCGGAAGACCCTGCACCGCTGAAGAATCGCTCGCATATGTGGGCAATCATGTCGGTTACACCCGCTGCCGTCTGATACGCAGGCAAGGTGAATGTAAGTTCAGGGTCTAGGAACGAAACCTTAGGACGGATAAGATCGGAATTCACGCCGAATTTCGCATCGATACTATCATTCGAAATAACACATGAGCTGGAACCCTCCGAACCCGCAGCGGGAATGGTAAGCACGCACATAAGCGGCAATGCTTGCTCAATGGCTGCCTTCTTGGCGAAGAAATCCCACACATCGCCATCGTGGAACACGCCGAACGCAATAGCCTTCGCGCAGTCGATCGTGCTGCCACCGCCAACGGGAAGTACCAGGTCAACATCATTTTCCCGAGCTACAGCAATGCCCTCACGCACCGATGCCACTTCGGGGTTGGGACGCACACCCGAAAGCTCAACGAATTCGATGCCCGCCTTTGCAAGCGATTCCTTTACGCGCGCCAAGGTGCCCGTGCGCACCACCGATCCGCCACCATACACAAGCAGAGCACGCTTATAACCGAGCTTGGCAACGTGCTGTCCCACTGCATCGGTAACACCGCGCCCGAACACGAATCGGGTTGGAGAGTAAAACTCGAAATCGTTCATGGAACGTCCTTTCGTCGCTTCTTTAGGGCTGACTAATCAGCAAAAACTGAGCGAAAGGCAGCAAGAAACCGCCCTCTACGCCCGTATTATACGGAGCTTATCCAGGATTTGCGCACCCTTGGAAGCTAGCGGCACATACAAGGGAACGAGAGAAAAGCCAACCTTCAGAAGGGGCAAAAGGCCATGCAGGCTAACGGATTCCCATAACGAAAACCTCGAACAGGGAAACAACTACCAGGAAGGCGAAGTTATATGCCTCAAAGCGAGCGATAAACTTGCCGTTGCTACCCAGCCCCGACTTCTGATACTGCCGAAGGGTAATGAGCGTTGCCAAGGAAGAAATGGGCGTACCTACTGCGCCCACGTTGGTGCCAAGGGCAATGCCCGCCCAGTCGTTCGAGAAATGGCTGATCAGAATTGCACTGGGCACATTGCTGATAATCTGGCTGCTGACAAGCGAGGTCACGAATGCGCCGCAAGCATCCAAAACGGTGCTAAAGAAATCGGAAATGGCGGGGATCTGAGCAATGTTCCCGCTAAAAATGAAGAAGCAGACGAATGTCATCACCAAGGCGTAATCGGTCTTTGCGAATACCCTTCTGTCGGTAATGGCAAGAACAACGACGATAACGGTCATGCCCATCAAAAACGGCACCGCACCAACCGTCATTGCTATGCAGAGTGCAAACAAAACAACGTATATTGCAACGCGCGGCTTAGACACCTGAATGCTTTCGGGTTTTCGGTAATGGAACTCCGCCTTCTTCACAAAGCAGCAACAAACAAGAATGAGCGCCACTGACAAAACAAGAGGAGGAGCCATAGCCGCAACGAAATCACCGAAGCTAACCCCGAACACTGTGTACAGATACAAATTGTGGGGCTTGCTGAATGGCAGCAGCATTCCGCCAAAATTGGCGGTAAGGGTGATAGCGATGAAAGCGAACGGGATCTCCGATTCGCGGTTAACCGATTTCAGAAGCACCAAAGCAAGGGGTAAGACAGCAATCAGCGTCATGTCGTTAGACAAAATCATCGAACAGCCGAGCGTAATCAGTACCAAGGCAATTACCAAGGTTCGCGTGCTGGTTACATGCTGCACCAAGGAATGGGCGACGAATTCAAGCAACCCTGAAGAATCGATGGCGGCAATTACCGCAAGAATGCTGAATAGGCAGGCCAGGGTATGCCAGTTGAAATAATCAAGATACGCAATAGAGGGAGGAACGAAAAGCATCGTTACCAGAGCCGCCACCGCCGAAACCACCAGCAAAGGATTATGGGCAAGCGCCCGCTCCGCAGCGCGTTCCGCCGAGCGAGCTCGCATGCCCTCAAGATGGATGCCGTGATGCTTTACGTCTAAATCTTCAATATGTTCGCTCGGGAGCTTCATGTAGCAATTGTACGCCCAACCAGCCTGTAAAATGAGGGGTCTAATCAGCGGAATTGTCCTATTGATATGGCGTTATGCGGCGAAGTATCACTGACCCGCCCATCAATTCGCACCTTCAGGCCCCCGCCCATCAATCCATCCCTCAGGCCCCTCCCCCTCAAGGACGGCAATAGCTTTTGCGTACTTCTCTGCGCGACGTTGGTCTTTTTCGGTGATGCGCGGAAGCCTGGACAGGTCGCTGTTGTGACGCAAATCGGCAAGTTTCACCGCACGTGCGAGCGGGTTCGGCTTAAGGGAGCGAACATATTCGAGGTACGGCACCGATTCATCGTGGGTAAGCAGCTTTAACGCTTCGATAACTTCGGGCGCAACTCCTCTTTCCCGAAGATCCGCAAACGTAAGCGGGGTATCTTCAACCACATCATGCAACCAAGCAACGGCTTTGGCAGCATCGCCCTGTACGCTAGCTGCAACATGAGCAGGATGTTCGATGTAGGGTTTTCCCGCTTTGTCCACCTGGCCTTTATGAGCCGCAGCTGCAATAGACTGCGCCAATTCGCTTTGAATGTGATCCATAGTTTCCACCTAATAAAAAGTAGCGGGCCAAACCCGCCGCTTAAACAGAACTGCTATTCGGACTTTGCCGGACCGGCGAACGCGCCCGCGCAATGAGGGCAGCGCGTTGCGCCTCCCTTAACTTCCTCCAAACAGAACGGGCAGGCAGGAGCAGGCTTTTCTTCTTTCTTTTCCTTCTTAGCAATCTTATTGCCAAGATCCTGCGCCTTGTTCACCGCCTTTATAAGCAGGAATACGACGAAGGCAACAATAAGAAAGTTTACGCACACGCTGATAAATGCGCCGAAGTCGATTTCGGTGCCAGGCAGACATCAGAAGAACGCATGCGAAACGTTCAAATTTTACCAAAGCAACAGGATATGCTGAATGGATGCGGCTTTAGCGGTTGATAGCCGCGAGATGCAGACGGGCATTCATGCGAGCTCAACGCACCCGAAACAAGCAGCTTCCCGGTTTCCGAGGCTACCTACACGGTCAACGTCACCGATCCGACTCCCGAACCTAGCGACGAAGACCCTTTCGGCGAACCTCAACGCTTTCCCACGCCAAAGCGGCGTGGGAATAACGGGATTACGAAAAGAAGATCGAAAACAGAAGCAGAGCGAGCACGAATGCCGTAACGGATTTGGTGAAGGTGATAAGATCTTCGCCTGGCTCGGGGTTGAGATTTTGACACCCCCAGCTTCCCGCAATATGCGATTGGGCATGGTTTACCGTGGCGCCCATCAAGTACTTCGTGAACTGGAAAATGCCGTATATCAACAGGGCAAGAATAATGATGGTTACCATGGCTATCGTTTCCTTCCGTTGTGCGTTAATGCTTCGTTTTGCTAACGACAACGATACGGAATTCACAATTCCCAGGTGTACAGAATAATTCCCAGGGTATTGCATGGAACAGGAGAAACCAAGCGCGGAAAGAACAAAAGGAAGCCATTTTTCAGGCTTCCTTTTATAGCCACGACATGGGGATGATGGCTTCGGCAGTATAACACGGCAGGCGGTAAATCGAAACGCTGGCCCTTCGATTTAAAGAATCACGCCCACGATGGGCATATGGCATTCTCCCGTTGGGTGCAGAGCGATTATGCCGCATCGGGGCATGGCGGAATCGGCAGGCGCGCGTGTCTCGAGAGCTCGTGAGACCGCCCGAGAAGGTTCGAGTCCCGCCATCCTAACCGCATGGGTCACACTGCGACGCGGAGAACACTTCTCCTTCCATAGATGCGGAAAGGGTCTCATGCCGCTACGGCGGCACAAGGCCCTTTCCTTGTTGCTATTTTAATCATATTTCGGCGCATGGCGAAACGAAAGGAAGCCGTGCTATCGAGCCCCTTTCTTGCCTACCCGATTGTCTCGCGGTACCTGGCTATGATCGAATCGATCTCTGCCTCGGCTTCCTCGCTGACCCCCAGCTTCTTGATCCGCTCAAGGTCGGCAATCACCGCTCTCAGGTGATCGCCGTATTGCCCGTCTGTCATGCCTTGGTTTTCTTCCATGCTCGAAGCTCCCTCCTTCAACCCGTGGTTATATTCCAGCACAATACCTCTATGACAACCACAGGAATTCAACCCATTTCCGCTGTTCAAGCTGTTTTTTCTCCTCAACGATAAGCTACTTGATATACGTCGCCTTCGGCTCGCTCAAACCCTCAAGGGACCCTAGCGGTTCCATGTCTGACGGATAGAACATCAGCGTCATACTCTTCGTGCGCCTCTTCCTATAAACAAGCATCGCCCTCCGCTTCGCCTCGCTCTCTGTCATGATCTCCCTTTCCTGAGGGTTGTTTACAGTACGTTGCCTACAATCATCAGGACAAGGAAAGCACCGATCGGCCTATCGGACGATAATTCTGCCGTCCCACTCACTAGACGTCGCAATCGCTTTTGCGCTTTTCCCACCACCACGGAAATTCGAATCTGATATCAGAACTCAGTCCATTACCACGCCATCCATTAGGCACATTCTCCCTATTTAGCAAACAATCGTCCACGCTCCCCTCGAACAGCTCCGGCTTGTATCTGTACACATCAATCAAAAGCTGCGTTGGGCTGAACTTGACCGTTATGTCTGAATCGCACTCCCATTCCACAAGATTGCAAAGCAACAAATCATGCTCATACACGTCATTACTCCAATGCGAGCTGGGACAAAACACGTCATAGCCGAGAATAAGTGCACGAAGCAACGCCCTGGAAGTGATGTCGATCTGGCTTAGTCGGTAAGAATACTCGCTAAGAGTCCCCTCTTCCGCTCTTCTCTTTTCCTCCTCTCTTCTTTCCATTGCTGCATCACACAGAGAGCTATAGGCATTGCGGCACTGCTCGAGCAGACCATCATCGTTGTCCAGGGCTTCTTTTGCAGATCGAGCGATCTGCCACATGTCGATCGCCGTCAAATCAATCTTCTTTACAGATACCTGGTCCACGATGTTCCTCTTCTGAAGCTGATAGAGGGTGATGTCAGGGTATGTGAATACGCTCGTGCCTGGTGTCGGGAACGGCTCACCTGTCCCATACGCGCAGCAAACCATTGCCTTCTCTTCTTTTGAAAGACAACCGAAATCAGGCCTGATCTTCTCTTTCTCCATTTCATCCATTTCAGAAGCAAGGCTTTCGTTCTTCTTCGTCATCCTGTTTACTTCTTCGGAAAGAAGTTGAACCTTACCTTCAGTCTTGCTAATGAGGGCCTCGAGATCCCTTTTCTCTACAATATGTTTTCTTGTCAGCATCGAATACATGAAGAAAGCCCCAAGGGGGAACTCGATGACAGGAACGGCAAACCGCACTAACGTGTATAGTCCCTGCCCTGCTATCTCAGGCGTTATTCCGAGCCAGCCGAAAAGCCCAACAACGCCGAGCAGCAGGCTCGCATTCTCTTTTAACGATGGCTTCAAAGAACCCCATTTTTCAATATAATCAGATACGGTCAACCTTCGTCTCCTTACATGCCCGCATGACCGACTGGCGGCACTGACACGTTGTTTCGGCTATTGACTCTTTGTCGCTTCGTCGGCGCAGGTGAGGACGGCGGCTTGCCTGGTTGGTAGCGATGGGCATGGTTACGCATGATGCGCTTCTCCATCTTCTTCGCGTCGTACTGGTTGCGGCAGGAATAAATATGGTCCCCGCCATCGTTGTTCTCCTTCACGCGCAACTTCCACTCACCTTTGCCAGCGCTGCCAGCGAGCCCCAGCCACACAGCGCCCGGCATCCCGCCTATTGCAGCACCAAGCGCAGCGCGAGGGATTCGACTCTTGGTGCCCATGGCCCTACCCTTGTAATGCTCGGCGAACATGATGTCGCGGTACTCGAACACCACTGGGCAGCCCTTTTGGTTGGGATCCGCAACGTAAACACCGTCTACGCCCTCCTTGAGGACCCTCATCTCACCATCTGCCTGCCAGACGATTATTCCGCTGTCCCATCTACTGGGCATCTTCATCACCCCAAAGTTCTTCAGCTGTTTCCGCGTCTACCAAATGACCCGGGATCATCCCAACATACGCGGAGAGCACGAAATGGCCCATAAACCCGCTATTGCGGAGATCTCACGAAACAGGGCTTCGAATCAATCCAGAACGGTTATGGAAACTATTTCGTCAATTGGAACGCCAACGAAAAAGGCTTTCTGCTCGATGTCGATCTCAATGTCCTCGTCCTCATCGGCATCTGCCGCATTGTGACACCAGTACGCGCCGCGCACAACCTGCCCATCGGTGCACAGAACCTCAACGTTGTGATCCCATAGCGTTTCCTCGATGCTCTTTAGCTCTTGCCATTCCATGGCTTCCCGTCCTTTCGTACAGAACGATATACAGGGAGCGCTTTTACCTGCGTCCGCGCAAACGGGACTTAAAGCGTCGAAACTGACTTCTAGTCTGCCGGTTTCTCCAGCTTAAATGGCTCAAGCTGCTCCTTCGTCAAGGTCGATGGGTCTTCGATGCCCATCTCCTTGCAATAATCAGCAACCTTGCGCGGGTTGTACTTCGGTGGGTAGCTGTTGGGCGCAACATAAGGGTCTAGGTCGTCAATCATTGTTTCCGCAATTTCGTTCATAAAGCCTCGCCACCGCCCTTTTGCCCATACGCATGCGCTGTCAGTCAGTTTGCTGCGCGCCAAGCAGCTTCCCGTAATAACCAACGGGCTGGGAGCATCCCCGCATGCAGGAAGCACGTGCACAATTGGCGTTGTTACGGTTCGCCCGCTTAATCGTCTGCCAGCTCGGCTCTATTTCAAGCTTAAGCCTGATCCCAACAATACATTCTTTTTCATCTTTACGTGTACAACGCAATACCCATGGGTGTTGGCAAATCTGAATTTAAGCCAAGCGATGGCTCCATCAAAGAAAAAGCGCACCCATACAGTATTTCGTGATTCTTCGGCACACCGATCAGCCTCAACTAGCAAACCCCGATTTGTCGGGGAATGCAGGCATGTGAAACTTAATGAGATTTGCTCCAAAGGCAAGTCTTCGTTGCGGCAAAAAGACGTTATCAACGATGGGCCGTATAGCGTTTATGGTGCTTCTGGCGTTGTCGGGACGACAAGCGATTATCAGAACGAAATCCCTTATGTTGCCGTTATAAAAGACGGTGCAGGTGTAGGCAGGGCAAGCGCCTGCGAGCCAATGACATCGGTTCTGGGGACCATGCAGGCGCTAATCCCCAATCCAAATGTCGAACGTGATTACCTACTGTATCTTGTGAGATCGCTGCGACTCGGCGAGGGGTTTTCTGGTTCGACCATCCCGCACATCTACTTCAAGGATTACGGCAAAATCGAGGTTCCACTTCCTTCCTTGGAGGCTCAGAAGCGGATTGTCTCCCAGCTTGGGTTGATTGAAGCGCAGATTGAGCAGGCTGAAGCCCAGACCACACAGCTTGACCAACTCGTCAAATCCCGGTTTGTCGAGATGTTTGGGGATCCTGTTACTGCAGTTTCTGACATCACGCTTGGCGAAGTGGCGAACATGAAAGCCGGGAAAACGACTACGGCGAAAACAATCCATGACGTCTATGCGCCCGGATTGTACCCATGTTATGGAGGCAATGGCTTTAGGGGCTACTCAGCAGAGCCGACGCACGAGGGTGTTTTCCCGTTAATTGGGCGTCAGGGCGCTTTGTGCGGCAACGTCCAAATTGCACACGGGACATTTAGGGCTACTGAGCATGCGGTAGTTGTTGATTGCAAGACATCATGCGAGCCCGTTTGGCTGTTCCATTATCTGAAATACGATAATTTAGGTCGTTTGGCCACTGGTGCAGCTCAGCCTGGCCTATCGTTGAAAGACCTTAAGCTCGTTCCCGTCCAGTTGCCCCCAAAAGATAGGCAAGTTGAGTTTATTTCCTTTGTCTCTCAGGTCGACAAATCGCGGTTTGTTCGGGATCATGAGATAAATTTCCGATGGGAACGCTTCACGTTGTCTTGGTCGACCATCGCATAGCAGAGTGTCGTGTCTATCTTGCTGTGCCCCAGCAACACCTGCACCTGTTCGATGGGCATGCCCTTATCAATGGCTTTTGTTGCCAGAGTTCGCCTGAACTTGTGCGGGTGAACATTCTTCACCCCTGCATCCTCCCCAAGCTTGCGAAGCCTAGCCTCCACCCCGCTTATCTGCAAGCGCCTGAAAGGTCTATGCAGGGAAACCAGCAGCGCTGGCGCATCATCGCAGCGCGAATTCAAATATGCAAGCAAATGAGTTTTTGCTCTCGCATCAAAATAGACTCTGCGTTCCTTATCTCCCTTACCATGCACGACACATTCGCGTGCCTCAAAGTCGATATCGCGGCGGTTAAGCTGCACAAGCTCCCCCACACGGATACCTGTCGAAGTAAGCAGATCAACCATCGCAAGATCTCGAAGCTCCGTACAGCAATCACGAAGCGCCTCAAGCGATTCATCCGAATACACCGGCTTCAGAACCCGAGATGTTCTGATCTTCTTAATTCGCCTAACGGGGCTCTTGTAGATATAGTCTTCCTCTTCGAGCCACGAGAAAAAGCTAGAGATCACACGCCTAACGTTATCAACGGTTGCCTTTCCAGCACGGCCATCCTGCGAATAACCCGCAAGGTAATCGCGGATGTCTTCAGTCGTCATCTCGTGGGCAGCTTTCGTAACGCCCTCCGCAAAACGCGCAAGCGTACTCCTGTAGTAGCGCAATGACCGCTCCGAGCATCCTTCCAACTTCTTGGCACTTAAGAAAAGCTCAATGTATTCCGTCGTGGACCTCTGCAAGCCGGCACCCTTGCCTTCGCTTGTCAGGCAGGCAACCAGAACTGCATGCAACTCAACCGCCTGAGCGTCACTCAACACGGGGCTCATAAGCCTGTCTATCTGCTCAATCTTCTCACGCATGGGAAAGCACCTTTCTCCCCGGAAATGCCGTTAAGAGAAAGGTGCCTCAAGTTCAAAAGAAAAACTACGCCGCAGGATTTTCCGCGTTGCTCTTGATGCGGCCAATAATCGCAACAAGACTCATCTGCTGCTCCGTGGTGAACATGCGAACAAACGACTGCGGGCGATCGAAGGGCGGCTGCGTTAACGCAACGGGCTCCATATACCCGTTCTCAACCACGTAATCGACCACTTTACGAACAAACGAAATCTGTTGCTCGTTAAGAGCCTGCGAGTTAATGAACTCAGCAAAAGCTTCAGTGGCAGCGTCATGGTCGAGCTTCACAAGCTGACGGACCAACAAACCGAACGGCGTTTCGCCATAAGTGCGTTCGTAATCGTCGGCTGTACCCAGCTCCTGGGTAAAAATGCGTTCCAGCTCAACGAATTCGTACTCAGTCATAGGCAGATTGCGATGCAGCTTCTGAATCACCAACGAGTTTCCGTAGTCACGCAAATATCGCTCCACCTTCAAACGATAATTTGTGAAATCCTCGCCGGTAGTCGCGGTGGCACCGTACTCAATATTGGTCACCGGATCGTCGAGGTGCGTGATAACATCTCGCCTTCCCAGCCCTCGCGGTATAAAGCGCATAAGCCCACGAAGCTCACATCGCAGCTCTTCCAACTTCAGGGCAGAAACATCATCAAAGAACTTGTCTTCCGTCACTTGCTTCAACAGCGGCAGTTTCTCCTTGACCTGCGGGATAGTTACCATTTCCTGCAGAGCCAAAGATATCGAAACCAGCCTATTGGCATGGATAGATATAGCCCGCCCTTCCACGAGTGAGCACATGAATCCGTACATAAACGCATCAAAACGCAATGCATCAATGTCGGCTTCATCGTTATGCACAAGCGGCGCTATTTCAGCGATAAGAATGCCCAAGTCGCCGTCATTCAAGCACTCATATACCGACTCCTGCTTGAAGCGCTCGACAGCCTGACGATGCAGACGCACACTCACCAGCTCTTCATTGAGATCAACCACCTGATAATGGATCTCATGCACCATGCCAGTGCGCCAATTCTGGTATTTGCCGGCAGCAAAAGCGCTCTGCTGAAGATCTTTTACGAGCGTTGCCTGCCGGCAGAACACCGTTTCGGAGAGAGACGAACCAACCTTGCCCTCCACAACATTCGGATTCTCGGAAAAGAATTCGAAGTTACGACACCAATCGAATATGAAAAAACGTTCCTTGTCGGTGTGGCGTCCGTCCAAGGGGTCATCAACCTCAAGACCGGGGCACAAGCGCGTACCACGACCGATCATTTGCCAAAACTTAATCTTCGAACGAACCTTCTTGAAGAACACCAGGTTCACAATTTCAGGCACATCGATGCCCGTGTCCATCATGTCCACCGACACAGTAATAACAGGCTGCGGCTTCAGCTCAAATTCATCGACCACCGTGTGCGAGTAGTCGTCGGAATGCAAAACCGTCTTGATATAACCGCCAGATAACTTCGGATAAAGCTTTCCGAAACGCTCAACGATGAAACGAGCGTGCTTCTGGTTTTGGGCGAATATCACCGTCTTGCCCAAATCCTGGCCACCGTTCACACGGACGCCCTTTTCCATCAAGGTTTCCAGTACATTGTCGACCGTCTTCTCGTTAAACACCCAACTGTTTATCTGAGTGTTAGCAATATAGTCGGGCACGTCCTGACCCGTCTCCTCGAAGTCTTCTTCAATGATCTGCTTATCCTCGTCGGAAAGATCCTTGTAGGTAATGCCTTCGTCGATAAAGCTCGTGTGCGTTTTAATGCCAAGGAAGGGCACCAACGCATGATCCTGCTTGGTCGCAGTTTCGTATTCGTATACGTAAGTTGGGACACCACGTTCCACTTCAAAGAAGTCATAGGTGTTTCGGTCTACTTCGTTGGCGGGCGTGGCGGTAAGACCAACAATAAGCGCATCAAAATAATCAAAGATTGCTCGATACTTCTTGAAAATGGAACGATGCGCCTCATCCACGATAATCAGGTCAAAGTGTGCGGGCGAATACATACGCACACCGTCATCATTGCGTACAGCATCGATGGCATTCAGAATCGTGGGATACGTTGAGAACACGATGCGAGCATCGCGTTCCTCCTTGTTCTTGCATAGGTTGCAGCGCGAAGTGTCGGGAAGGTACTTCTGGTAAGCACGGGCAGCCTGGCTTACTAGAGCCACGCGATCGGCAAGAAACAGCACGTTCTTCACGCGGTTAGCGCGCATAAGCACATCGGCAAGGCCAGCAGATACACGAGTCTTGCCGCTACCCGTTGCCATAACAAGAAGGCCGCGACGGTGACCCTCGTCAAAGTTAGCGCAAGCGCGCTTGATGGCTTCCACTTGGCAGTAACGGTTAGCGCCACCACCTGCAATATCGGTGTTAACCGACACTGAAGAAAGCGTCTGACAACTCCCCCGGCGGTTCATGATGCGCTGAAGGTCGTCGCGTGAAAAAACGCCACTCACTTGGCGTTCGGGACCGCTCTCGTCATCGATAAAAAAGGTGTCGAAGCCGTTGGAAAGGAAGATGAGCGGACGGTAACCAAACTCGGCCTGAAGGCAATCAGCATACAGACGAGCCTGCTGCTTGCCCTTCTGCGCCGATTTGCTGGTGCGCTTGGCTTCAAGTATCGCAAGCGGCCTGCCGTCCTTACCCAAAAGCAGGTAGTCGATATAGCCCGTACCGGTGTTGTTACCAGGCTCTACGGGCATGCCATGCACCTCGCGCTCTTCTACGACGTCGTCACCGATGCTCCATCCCGCAAGCCCCAGATCCCAGTCGATATAGCGCTTGCGCGTCTCGAACTCGGATATCTCTTCAGGGTTAAATGTTCGGCTTTGCTGATTGGCGGCACGCTCGGAGGCAAGCCGCTCCGCCATAGCCCCAAGCTTGGCCTCTAGGCTCTTAATTTCGTCTTCCTGCTTGGCAACAAGGGCTCCTTGCGCCTTAATGGCAGCTACCTGCTGTTTGGACAGTGGCACACCTTTAGCGGGGATCTTTTTCTCGTCGAAGCAGCGCTCGACATAGTTGGCGCCGTAGCAGTAATCAATCCAATCGATGAAATTGAACAAGCTACGGAGCGAGAGCGCGGCATCAGCGGGCTTTACCAGCTTATCGGTGTGCACCGCCAGGTTGCCCAGCTTGTTAATGCCGAGAAGAGGACGCCACACGCGCTCGTCCAGGCATTCCTTGAAGCTGTATTCATGCAGAAGCGAAGCGAGGTTATCCTTGTAGGGCATGCTGATGGAAGAGTCGGCAGCATAAACCCATTTGACGGCAAGCTCAAGCGCCTTACGACAGCCCACCGCACACATGGCAGGCGAGGTCGCAAAGATCTTCTCAGCCTCAATACATGCATCCGCAAACAACTCGTAATAGGCGCCTTGCTCTTTCAGAAAGTCGAAGTTCATAGCGGGTCCTTAATCCCCAAAGTAGTCCTGGGCGAGGCTGTCGTAGAGCATTTGCAGCTTTTCAATTTGCTGCTGCGCGATAAACCGCGATTTGTCGACCTGGGCGGCGAAGTCAGCGAACTCTTGTTGAAGATCCATTGGCGGAAGAATCATTGGCAGGTTGCCGGCTTGAGTCGAATTAATTCGTGCACGAGTTTGTCCATGAGAGTCTAACAATGCACGCTGAAGCATCGAGGGTTGGTTGATGGCACACATGGCGAATACCGGCAAAACCATTTCTTTATTAGTTTCGTAATACATACAGTCAGCCTTGTGAATTGAAGGAACTCCGAAATCGGGAACAATACAGGCCCGAAGGATCGGATCGCCGAGCGTCGCAATTACGACCTCACCAGGGATGCACTCGTATTTCCTTAGCGACTCAAACTTCTCATAGCTCACGTAGGACTGATCCTTTTCGGAGAACTCACCACGCATAATGTTTCCGAGCCTAATCACTCTTACGCCTGACAGAACGTAATCGGCCGATTTTAGGTTCGACCCAAATGGACCATCACCATACGTGATAGCTGTTTTCTTAATGGTGGAAACGTCCCAACCCTTCGGATTTACAACAGGGTCCCCGAACATCTCGACAAACCGGGATTTGACGAGGGAGTCGAGGCAGGCTATCTCTTGTTGAAGAGTTCGTTGATCACAGACAATTTCATCCAGCGTGGTCGCAATTGACGTCTGGGCTTCAATCTGCGGTACGCGAAGCTTCAGCTCAATCAGCTTCTTCATCTGCAGGTTCTGAAGACCGGTTGTTTTGCGAGTGTAGCGGTCGAAAGCGTTTCTGTCTTTTAGCCACCTAAGCTGATGAAACGCAAATCTTGGCAGTATTCTGCTTTCATCGAAGCGAAGAACCTGATTGAAGTTGCTGCAAAGGGCAAGTGCGTCAGAGTCATAGAACGCCATGATTCCAACTGGTCGTTTGGGCGTTCCGCCGGACTTTTCTAGGATGATGTCGCCCCGAACCATCCGTTTCTTTGCCACTTTTCCTTCCGGTATGCACCGCATAGCAGGAGTTGAGTAATTCAAGCTTCCGTCTTCGTTGAAGTTAGACGTGCGCAGCACTGGAGTGAGCAACTCGCCTTCCTCTGTTCCCCATTCGCCAGAAAACGTATTTAGAAGCAGCTCACCTAGTTTCACCTTCTCCCCGACAAATCGGGGTTTGCTACTCATCGCGATCACCTCCGAGCATCTTATTGAGTTCTGCAAGGCTTTCAGCCATCTGACGGTTCAGATCAGCAAGATCGGCCAGGATTTCTTCAGTGGGCGGGTACTCAATACGCTCGTATTCGGTCTTGGTGTACTTGTTAAAGCTGAAGTCGTAGTCGTTATCGACAATCTCCTGCCTAGGAACCAGGAAGCTCTTGTCCGTACGCTCGCGCTTTGCCTCATCGGCAAGATTCGCCCATCGGTTCAAGATATCAGGGATGTCGTTGTGCTTTTCGTCGGCATCGCGCTTGTCATCAAGGGTGAAGCCGTCGCCCTCCATGTTGTACATCCAAACATCATCAGTGCCACCGGCGTCGGTCTTAGTAAACACAAGAACAGCCGTGCTGACCCCTGAGTAGGGCTTAAAAACACCACTCGGCATATAAATAATAGCCTCGAGCTTCTGGTTATCTACCAGCTCGCGGCGCAGCTGACCGTATGCCTTCGAGTTGCTGCGGAACAGCACACCATTGGGAACGATGCACGCACAGCGGCCGCCCATCTTCAGCATACGCAGGAAAAGAGCCACGAACAGGAGTTCTGTCTGCTTGGAATCAACGATGCCGCGCAAGCTTTTGTCGATATCCTCAACATCCACCGAACCAGTGAACGGTGGGTTCGCAAGAATCACGTCATAGCGGTTACGCACAGTGTTGCTCTTGGAAATTGAGTCCATGTAGCGCACATCTGGCGCATCAACACCGTGAAGCATCAGATTCATGGTGGAAATTCGCAGCATGGTCTGATCCATCTCAAAACCGCTGAATTGCGGGTCTGCCCCCTTCGCACCCGCGAAGCAATCCCACTGCTGACTTGTCATGTTCGCTTCGTAATTGCGACGAATATGCTCGGCAGCAGAAATAAGGAAGCCAGCGGTACCGCAAGCAGGATCGCATATAAGCTCACCAGGCTTGGGGTCAACCATGGCAACCATCATGTTTCGAATATGCTGTGGGGTACGGAACTGACCATTGGTGCCCGCAGTGGAAAGCTTAGACAACATGTACTCGTAAAGATCGCCCAAGTCTCCAATATGTTCATCGAACTCAGCAAGCAACCCTTCAACCCCGTCAACGGCCTTCTCAAGCAGAGAAGGCTTGCCTGCTGGGAAGCCAAAGGTTGCAGATTCCATTGCTTTAGAAAATGCAGAGCCATCTCCCAGTTCCTTGATGAACGGGAACACGAACTCGCTTACGATGCGATACATTTCCTGAGCAGACTTGTCCTTGAAGCGGCTCCAACGAAGTTCTTCTCCGGGGATTTCCGCACCATAGGCATTGCGGTAGACTTCTGGAAAAATATGCGGCTGAGGCACGTGCAGCACCTGTTCCATGCGCTCGGCTTCAAGTTCTTTTTCGTCAAGCGAGCGAATGAACATAAGGTAGGTAAGCTGGCTAATAACCTCAATAGGGTTGGTAATGCCACCCTCCCACATCTTCTGCCAAATGGCGTCGACCTTACCCCTAGTTGCTCCAGTTATCACGGCTATTTGCCTTTCTTTACAGGTTCTTTAAGCGCACAAGCACATTAAACTCGCCAAGCCCGCCATTTAGACGCTTTGATCGTTGCTATGTTATGAGTGCGTCAGACATACTGAGGAACATCGAAGAATGGATTCCGCTATTGGGAAGCAACAGTTCTCAGCTCCACTCGGTTCCCCATCAATGAGTTTCCTTTACAACCGCATCCACATCGTCAAATCACTAGGGATACGATACAAATGCAATGCCGACATTATATGCCACCAGCTGGTAAAACGCACCAAAGGCAAGCTCCGTGTCTGTGCAGCTACAGCGGTTGGCGGAGCGACGTTGCCCCTTAGCCTATTGTCAAGATCAGCACCCCCCCACCAACAAAAAAAAAGACCCCGACCGCTTTTGCGATCGGGATCTTCGTTAGTGCTGATTGAACACATCCTGCGTTCTTGCCAGGCCCTTTTCCAGCAGCGATTCAACTGCTTCGGCAGCACGCTGGCATGCCTGGTCGAAATCGTCCTTTGCGTCCTTTTTCGGGGTGCCAAGCACGAAATCTACCACGCTCATCCTTCCGGGAGGGCGGCCGATGCCAGTGCGCACACGCAAAAAATCGCGTGAACCGCACTTTTCGATGATGGACTTCAAGCCGTTATGGCCTGCATGCCCACCGCCCTTCTTCACCTTCACGGTGCCTGGGTCGATATCAAGCTCATCGTGGATAACAATAAGCTCTTCAACCGGGCAATCGTATTCCTTGCACAGCTTCGACGTAGGCCCACCGGAAAGGTTCATGAAGCTCTGGGGCTTCGCTAAAATTACCTTTTCCACGCTGCCATCGGAATGGCGCAGCTTACCTTCGCCCACCAAAGCACCGCACGTGTTCTTCCAGTAGGTTACGCCCCATTCACTGGCCAAAAGGTCAACCACCTCAAAGCCCGCGTTATGGCGCGTATGCGCGTATTCTTCCCCTGGGTTGCCCAGGCCAACTACTACGCGCATGCCTTACAGGGCAAACTCTGGGTCGAACAGCGAAGCAACCGACTTGTTGTCGTATACGTTGTTGATGGCACGAGCCAAAAGCGGAGCAACGGAAATAACGTTGATCTTGCCGGTCTGCTTTTCCTGAGGAACGGCAACGGTGTTGCAAACTACCAGCTCGTCGATCTGGGAGTTTTCAATGCGCTCGTAAGCAGGACCGCTGAAAATAGGATGCGTAGCGCATACGTATACCTTTTCAGCGCCCTTCTGCTTCAACGTGGCAACAGCAGCGCAAAGGGTACCAGCGGTATCAATCATGTCGTCGTTAACGATGCAGATCTTGCCATTAACGTCGCCGATAAGTGCCGTGATTTCAGCCTTGTTATGACCAGGACGGCCCTTGTGCATGATAGCCAGGTCGGAGTGAAGCATGTCAGAAAGCTTCTTTGCAGCCTTAGCGCGGCCAACGTCGGGGCTAACTACGCACAGCTTTTCGGTGTCGATATTCTTCTTGCGGAAGTAATCGGCAAAGATGGGCAGCGCGGTCAGGTGATCTACCGGAGTATCAAAGAAGCCCTGGATCTGGCCCTGGTGCAGGTCGATGGTAATGGTGCGGTCAATACCAGCAGCAGTCATGATGTTGGCAACCAGCTTAGCCGTAATAGGCTCACGTGCAGCAGCCTTGCGGTCCTGACGAGCATAGCCATAGCAAGGAACAACGGCGTTAACGGTACGAGCAGAAGCGCGCTTTGCCGCGTCGGCCATAATAAGCAGCTCCATTACTGCTTCGTTAACGTTAGGCGTGGAAGTGGACTGTACGATGAATACGTCTGCGCCACGAACACTCTCAAGATAACGTGCGTAAATTTCACCGTTCGAGAACTTCTCGAGCTTCACGTTGCCGAGCGTGGTGCCCAGCGCAGTGGCAATATCCTCAGCCAGCTCGGGACAGGTTGACCCGGCGAATACCGCCATGGTCTTGGTCATGTTGCTCATTAGTTCTTCTTCCTCTCGTTCCAATGCTCAATTTCCGTTTGGCGGGCACGGCCCAAACCAAGGGCCCCCGCAGATACGTCTTTGGTGATAACAGATCCGGCTCCGATAAGGGAGTTTTCCCCCAGCGTTACCGGAGCAACCATCATTACGTCACTGCCAACAAAGCAGTTGTCGCCGATGGTGGTAGGCCATTTCTTTTCGCCATCGTAATTGCAGGTGATGCTGCCGGCGCCAATGTTAACGCCTTCACCCATAGTGGTGTCGCCGATGTAGCTCAAGTGCGGCACCTTGCTGCCCTTGCCGATGGTAGATTTCTTGATTTCCACGTGCGTGCCCGCCTTGGAGCCTTCGCACATGTGCGTGCCAGGACGCAGATACGCACGAGGACCGCACGTAACATCAGCGTCAAGAACGGTTTCGATAGCCACGGTTTCTTCGACCTGGCAATTAGCCCCCACCGTAGTGTCGGTAAGGCGGGAATTGGGGCCAACAACGCTGCCGGTGGCAATGGAGGTAGCACCCATAAGGAAGGTCATGGGCAAAATCTCAACATCGGGCTCGATGGTTACGTCAGGGCCGATCCACGTAGTGGCGGGATCCATGATGGCTACACCGTTGTCCATATGCATGCCGTTGATGCGCTGCTGCAGCACCTTGGTGGCTTCTGCAAGCTGGCGGCGGGAATTAACGCCCAGGCATTCGGATGCGTCTTCGGCTTTCAAGCCAAGAACGCGCTTGCCCTGGTTGCGGGCAATGCCCAAAACATCGGTAAGATAGTATTCGCCCTGCGCATTGTCGGTGGAAACTTCTTCCAGCGCAGCAAACAGGGTTTCGATGTCGAAGCAATAGAAACCGGAATTGCATTCCGTGACCGCCGCCTGTTCAGGCGTGCAGTCTTTCTGCTCAACGATTTCCTGAACGTCGCCTGCCACATCGCGGATAATGCGGCCATAGCCCGTGGGGTTTTCCGCTTCCATGGTCAGAACAACCACGGCAGCGTTAGCCTCTTCGCGCGTGCGAACAAGCTCGGCGATGGTTTCGGCGCGTACCAGCGGGGAATCACCCGTAAGCACCACCAGAGAACCGGTGCGGCCTTCGAGCGCACCACGAGCGGCAAGAACCGCATGGGCGGTACCCAGTTGCTCTTCCTGAACAACCGTGGTTACGTCGGTAAGGAGAGGCTCTACCTGTTCCCTGCCGTGGCC
>OLND01001490.1_pt1 | contig 24016 bp, 18 predicted proteins | sample 1672031 | NCBI WGS metagenome assembly OLND01 (sample SAMEA3136638, study PRJEB25190) | human gut metagenome | biome: human gut; feature: human-associated habitat; material: faeces | place: Austria | collected 2013 | reverse complement strand
TGGCGAACTGACCACAGAAAGGGGTAACCATGAAAGTAAATGACATCAAGGCTCTGGACTATCAGTGCCAGGGCGACAGCCTAACGATCCCGTTTGCGGATACGTCGGTCGAGGCCGTGCTGGCCGCCTACGACGGCGCCGGCGCCCCCCGCGGCGGCTACGTGGCGAACATCCAGGGAGACCTGGCCGTCAGCGCCAACAAGCGCGGCGTGCGCATCGAGCCCATGGCCGCGTTCCGCGCACGCCGCAAGCGAGGGTGACGGAAAGACGGGTTCGCGCCCCTCTGCACCCGGCCTTGCGTTACAATACCGGGCATGGATAACGAACAGAACACCCACGAGGCGGCCGCGTGCAGCGCAGGGGCCGCCGCTTCCGGCGGGGAGCCCGTCCCCGACATCATCCTGGCCAGCGGCTCGCCGCGGCGCAAGCAGCTGTTGGAGGACGCCGGCATCGCATTCTCCGTGCGCGTGTCCGAGGTCGACGAGACCTTGGAGCCCGACCTTTTGGCCGATCCGCCCGAGGCGGCGAAGAAGCTGGCCGAGCGCAAGGCCGGCGCCGTGGTGCAGGAGGTGCTGTCGGAGAACTACCTGGGCATGGCGGCCGTGCTGGGAGCCGACACCATGGTCGTGCTCGACGGCGAGATATTCGGAAAGCCCGTAAGCCTCTCGGATGCCAAGCGCATGCTGCGCCGCCTGTCCGGGCGCACCCACGAGGTGATCACGGCCGTGTCGCTGTGGATGGTGGCCGCTCCTGCGATCGAGGACATCTCCGTGGGTTTCCGCACGTTCGTCGACCGTTCCGCCGTCACGTTCCGCTGCCTCACCGACGAGGAGATCGCCGACTACCTGCGGAAGGGCGAGTCGTTCGACAAGGCGGGCGCCTACGCCGTGCAAGGGGAGGGGGCGAGCCTCGTAGAGCGCGTCGACGGCTCCTTGGACTCGGTTATCGGCCTGCCCGTCGGCCGCCTGCTGGACGAGTTCCCGGACCTGTTCGCCGCGCGCTGACGGTTGGCTGACGAAAACGAAACCCCTTGTTTTTTCAACCTATACGCCCTGTTCCCGCGGCGAAATGTAAAAATCGTGGCCCTTGGCCCGGCGTTACCGTCTCGTCTCCTTTTATGAAGAACGCAATGGTACACTAACCGAATCTCAAGGTAAGCGTGACGCCTCCGCTCACGTATCGCGCTTCGGCGCGGAGCGAGGAACGGCAGAGCGCGGATATGACGAAGAGGATGCGAGCTGTGCAGAACGACCTGGCCGAGGTGCTGTTCACCGAAGATGAGATCGCCGCGCGCGTGGCCGAGATCGGCCGCGCCATCACGCGCGATTACGCCTGCACCGCGGACGAGGGCGGCATCGTCCTCATCTCCGTGCTGCGCGGGGCGGCCATCTTCATGGCGGATTTGGCCCGCAAGATCGAGCTGCCGGTGGAGATGGACTACCTGGCCGTCTCGTCGTACGGCAACGGGGCGAAGAGCTCCGGCGTCGTGCGCATCCTGAAAGACCTCACGTCCGAGATCGAAGGGCGCCATGTGATCGTGGCCGAGGACATCCTCGACTCCGGCCTTACCTTGACGTACCTGCTTAAAAACCTGTCGTCGCGTCATCCGGCCTCCCTCGAGGTGGCCACGCTGCTGCGAAAGAAGACGCCCGCGCAGGCGAAGATCGACTGCAAATACCTCGGCTTCGAGTGCCCCGACGATTTCATCGTCGGCTACGGGCTGGACTTTGCGGAGCGCTACCGCAACCTGCCCTGCATCGGCATCTTGAAGCCGGAGATCTACCAATAACGACGTACCCGCGGCGGACGGGCGGCGCACCGACAGGTGGCGGCCGGTTCGCCAGGTAAGCGTGCGGCGGCGGCTCGAACGGGCGGACGGGAAGTCCGCACCGGGTGCCGCGGCCGACCGTTCGGGAAGGAAAGTCAGGCTCCATGGCACAGGATAACAAGAACAGCAACAAGAAGTCGCAATTCCAGCAGCCGAGTCCGCGGACGACCATCATATCGGTCGTCCTGTTCCTGATCGTGGCCTTCTTCGTGGGCCAGCAGTTCATGAACATGTCCAGCACCACGCAGACCGACAGCCTCATCACGTCGGAGTTCGTGCAGGCCGTGGAGCAGGACCGCGTGACGAAGGTGGTGTACGACGCCGGCGGCCACACCGTTTCCGGCTCGTACTACCCGGCCGTCACGGCCGGCTCGACGGCGGCCAACGCGTTCAACGACGCGTTCCAAGCGCTCAACGCGCGCATGGCCACGCTCAAGAACCCCGACACCGGCAAGGCGCTGGGCGGCGTGGGCACCACCGACGTCAACGCGGCCACGCTGGGCGACGAGCACAACTTCACGTCCACCTACGTGGGCCAGGACTCGCTCGGCGAGCTCATGGCCGCGCACCCGAACATCCCCTACCAGGTGAACCTGCCGTCCGGTTTCATGGACCTGCTCATCACGCTGCTGCCCATCATCGCCATCGGCGCGCTGCTGTTCTTCTTCTTCAACTCCATGCAGAAGGCGAACAACTCGCAGATGTCGTTCGGCAAGGCCAAGACGAAGAAGTCCATCGAGGAGCGTCCCGACGTGAAGTTCTCCGACGTGGCCGGTGTGGACGAGGCCGTGGAGGAGATGCAGGAGATCAAGGACTTTCTGGCGAACCCGGCGAAGTACCAGTCCATGGGCGCGAAGATCCCGCGCGGCTGCCTGCTGGTGGGCCCTCCGGGCACCGGCAAGACGCTGCTCGCGCGCGCCGTCGCCGGCGAGGCGGGCGTGCCGTTCTTCAGCATCTCGGGCTCCGACTTCGTGGAGATGTTCGTGGGCGTGGGCGCGTCCCGCGTGCGCGACCTGTTCCAGCAGGCCAAGGACGCCAGCCCCGCCATCATCTTCATCGACGAGATCGACGCGGTGGGCCGCCAGCGCGGCACGGGCCTCGGCGGCGGGCACGACGAGCGCGAGCAGACGCTGAACCAGCTGCTCGTGGAGATGGACGGCTTCGAGAGCAACGATTCGGTCGTGCTCATCGCCGCCACGAACCGCGCCGACGTGCTGGACCCCGCCCTGCTGCGCCCCGGCCGCTTCGACCGCCAGATCGTGGTGGACGCGCCCGACGTGAAGGGCCGCGAGAAGATCTTGCAGGTGCACTCGAAGGACAAGCCCATCGGCAGCGACGTGGACCTGGCGAAGGTGGCCAAGCTCACGCCGGGCTTCACGGGCGCCGACCTGGCGAACCTCATGAACGAGTCGGCGCTGCTCACGGCGCGCCGTGGCAAGAAGATCATCACGCAGCGCGAGGTGAGCGAGTCCATGGAGCGCGTCATTGCCGGCCCGGAGCGCAAGGGCCGCGTGCTCGACGAGCAGACCAAGCACACCATCGCCTACCACGAGAGCGGCCACGCCCTGGTGGGGCACCTGCTGCCGCACGCCGACCCGGTGCACAAGATCAGCATCATCTCGCGCGGCCGCGCGCTGGGCTACACGCTGTCCATCCCCAAGGAGGACAAGGTGCTCAACTCGCTCGGCGAGATGCGCGACGAGCTGGCCGTGTTCATGGGCGGCCGTGTGGCGGAGGAGATCTTCTGCGACGACATCACCACGGGTGCCAGCAACGACCTCGAGCGCGCCACGAAGATGGCCCGCGCCATCGTCACCCAGTACGGCATGAGCGCCGAGCTGGGCACGCAGGTGTTCGGCCAGCCGAACCACGAGGTGTTCCTGGGCCGCGACTACGGCAACACGCAGGACTACTCGGAGGAGACGGCCAAGCGCATCGACGACGAGGTGGCCCGTATCATGAAGGACGCGCACGACCGCGCCTACGAGATCCTCGTGAGCCATCGCGAGCAGATGGACCTCATGGCCAGCGTGCTCTTGGAGCGCGAGACGGTGGAGGGCGAGGCGTGCCTGGCGCTGCTCGACAACACGTGGGACGACTACCTGAAGCACGAGGGAGAGATCAACGCCCGCAAGGAGGCCGAGGAGCAGGCGGCGCGCGAGCGCGATGCCAAGCTGGCCGACCCGAACTGGAAAGAGGAGCCGGTGGAGCCGGGCGACCAGGATCCGAACCCGCCGTTCCGCGAGCCCTCGGACGAGGATGATGGGGCTGCAGCCGGCGCGCAGGCATCGGGCACAACGGCCCCTGCTGCGCCCGCCGACGGCTCTAAGGGCTTCCTCGACGAGATGGAGAAGGGCTTCCGCGAGATGATGGGCGACGGCAAGGGCGCGCCGCAGGACGGCAAGCCCGCCGACCGCACCGACGATGAGAAAGGCGACGGAGAGCGTAAATGATCTGGCGCTGCGCTGATTTCGAGTTCGACACCAAGATGCCCATCGTCATGGGCATCTTGAACGTTACCCCCGATTCCTTCTCCGACGGCGGCGAGTATGAGGACGTGGATGCCGCGCTCGCGCACGCCGAGCGGATGGTGGAGGAGGGGGCCGCCATCGTGGACGTGGGCGGCGAGTCCACCCGGCCCGGAGCCGCGCCCGTGAGCGTGGACGAGGAGTTGGAGCGCGTGCTGCCCGTGGTGCGCACGCTCGCCGAGCGCGGGATGTGCGTGAGCATCGACACGCGCCGACCTGCGGTGGCGCGTGCGGCCGTCGAGGCGGGTGCGGCCATCGTGAACGACGTGTCCGGCTTCCGCGACCCGGCCATGGTCGACGTGGCGAGCGGCTGCGACGCCGGGCTCGTGGTCATGCACATGCAGGGAGAGCCGGCCACCATGCAGGACGATCCCGTGTACGACGACGTGGTGAACGACGTGCGCGACTACCTGCGCGACCGGGCAGCCGCGCTCGAGGCGGCGGGCATCGCGCGCGACCGCATCTGCGTCGATCCCGGACCCGGCTTCGGCAAGACGCCGAAGCAGACCATCGAGCTCGTGCGCAACTTCCAAGAGTTCGCACGGCTGGGATACCCGGTGATGGCGGCGTTGTCGCGCAAGAGCTACATCGGCTACGCGTACCGTATCGACGAGCCGCGAGAGCGCGACCAGGCATCCGCCGCCGAGGCGCTCATGGCCTGCGAGCTGGGGGCGAACGTGGTGCGCACGCACAACGTGGCCGAGACGGCCAAGGCACTCAAGGACCTGCGCCCCTACGCGCTGCTGGGCCTAGGCTGCAACGTGCCGCTTGTGGCCGAGCCGGGCGAGGAGCGCGAGGGAAAGATCGCGCTTTTGAACCAGGCCGTCACCGAGCTGTGCGCGCTGCCGGACTCGCAGATCGTGGATATCTCCAGTTTCTACGAGAGCGAGCCGGCCTACTATCTCAACCAGGACGTGTTCGTGAACTCCGTCGTGCTGCTGCGCACGGGCCTGGCGCCCAAGGAGCTCTTGGGTTACCTGCATGCCATCGAGAACAGCCTGGGCCGTGTGCGCGAGAGAGAGAACGGACCGCGCACCTGCGATATCGATATCATCGACTACCAGCTGTACGTGACGGACAACGACCTGCTCACGCTGCCGCACCCGCGCGCCCTCGAGCGCGACTTCGTGGTGCAGCCGCTGCTGGAGCTGCTGCCGAGCCATGTGCTGGCCGACGGCACCCCTGTGACGTGCGATCGCGTGGCGGTGGGGAAGGCCACACGGCTGTGAGCGAGCCGCTCGCGTTCCGCCTGCGCGTGCTCGATGAGGTTACCTCGACGAACGACGAGGTGAAGCGCGCGTTGGAGGCTGGCGAGCCCGAGGGCCTGGCGTTGCGCGCCCGTCGGCAGACGGGCGGCTACGGCCGGCAGGGTCGCGCCTGGGCGAGCCCCGAGGGCGGCCTGTACCTGTCGCTGCTGCTGCGCCCCTCGGTTGACGCCGCCCTGCTGCCCACCCTGAGCCTCGTGACCGCCCTGGCCGTGCGCCGCGCGGTAGTCGGGCTGCTCCCCGCCGAAGCTGCGGAAAGAGTCCAGGTAAAATGGCCAAACGACCTGGTGGTTCCGGCGGCCGGCCGGCCGCCGGAACCTCTCGACGCTGCGTCAGCACAGCCCGTCTTCCGCAAGCTGTGCGGTATCTCGCTCGAGGCTCATGCGGGCGGCGTGTGCGTGGGCATCGGCGTGAACGTGGAGCTGCCGGATCCTGCCGACAATGCCGAGGTGGGCGGCAAGAACGTCCCCGTCTACCTACCCGAGCTGGGCTTCGAGGGCGGCATCGACGATGTGGCCGCCGCGGTCCTGCACGCGTACGCGCCGCTGTACCGTGCCTGGCAGGCCAAGGGCTTTGCGCCGCTTGCAGGCGAGTACGCCGCCCACGCCAGCCTCACGGGGCGCAGCGTGCGCATGGTGAACCTTGCGGGCGAGCCGGTGGCCGAGGGGACGGTGGCCTCGGTGGACGCGTTCGGTCGCCTCGTCCTTCGCGCGCCCGACGGATCGTGCGTGCCGGTCGCCTCCGGCGAGGCGCATCTCGTGTAGATCAGCCGCCCGTCGGCGAATAGGCGCCTTTGGCAGCGCTTTGCTGTGGTTGCTTTATGTATCTGTCGACAAGGTGTTCTCCTTTCTCTGTGCGCGCGAGTAGAATATCTCGTTCCGCAAAAATGAGAAAGGCATCTCGAGCCATGGCAGCATCCTCAGCGACGAAGACGAAACTCCCCCTCGATCTCAACGAAGAAAGCACCGGCGCGCCCCTCGGCAAGGACCCGAAGAATCCCGGTCGCGACAGCAAGGTCAGCCGCATGGGCACGGCATCCATCCCGCGCCTCATCACCGAGTTCGCCATTCCCGCCATCCTCGGCATGGTGGTGAACGGTGCCTACAACGTGGTGGACTCCATCTTCCTCGGGCAGGCCATGGGCGAGATCGGCCTGTCGGCGGCCACCGTGGCGAACCCCATCATGATCGTGTTCATGGCCATCTCCATGCTCATCGGCAACGGCGGCAACGCGCTCGCGGCGCTGCGCCTGGGCGAGGGGCGGCGTGTGGACGCCGAGATCAGCTTGGGCAACACGGTGCTGCTGAGCGTGGTGGTGTCGGCCATAGTCGGCATCGCGGCGCTGAACCCCGCTGTCTTGGACGGCCTGCTCACGCTCTCGAGCGCCACCGACGACGTGCGCCCCTATGCGCGGGCGTTCCTGCAGATCATCTGCTTCGGCTTCATCTTCCAGTGCATCGGCATGGGCGTGAACAACTTCATCCGCACGGCCGGCGCGCCCAACCGCGCGCTCGTCACCATGCTCATCGGCCTCGTGGTGTCCACGGCGTTGAACTACCTGTTCGTTCTCCGGCTGGGTTGGGGGGTGGAGGGCAGCGCGCTGGCCACCATCATCGGGCAGGCCGCGTCGTGCGCCGCGGTGCTGTGGTACTTCGTGTTCACGCGCAACGTGCCGCTCAAGCTGCACTTCCGCTACATGGCGCCGCATCTGCGCGTCATCGGCACCATCCTGTCGCTCGGCTTCGCCAGCTTCGCCGTGCAGGCAGGCATGGCCGTGGTGAACTTCGTCATCAATCACCTGCTGGTCCAGTACGGCGCGTTGAGCCCCATCGGAGCGGACGACGCGTTGGCGTCCATCGGCGTGGTGCAGCGCGTGGCCATGTTCACCGTGCTGCCGCTCGTGGGCGTGGCCGTGGCCATCCAGCCGCTGCTCGGCTTCAACTACGGCGCGAAGCTCATCGACCGCGTGCGCAAGACGCTGTGGTACGGCATTGCCGGCGCCACGGTGCTCGGCACGGTCATGTGGCTGGTGGTGCACCTGTTCCCCGAGTTCATCGTGGGGGCGTTCGGTATCACGCACGACGGGCTGGTTGACTTCACCGTGTTCGCGCTCAAGGTGCAGCTGCTCATGCTGCCGTTCGTGGGCTTCCAGATCGTCGGTTCGAACTACTTCCAGGCCACGGGCCAACCCGCGAAGTCCATCGTGCTGTCGCTCACGCGCCAGATCCTGTTCCTCGTGCCGCTGCTGTTCGCGCTGCCCGAGGTCCTGCCGCACATTTTGCCGCAGTTCACGGGGCTCGACGCACTGTACTTCGCCACGCCCATGGCGGACTTCCTGTCCATCTTCGTCACCGTCATCTTCATCATCGTGGAGATGAAGCGCTTGCGGAAGCTGGAGCGCGGGGAGATCACCGCGAAGTTCTAGCAGGGGCCCGTCGGGATTTGCCCGGCGGATGCCGGTTGCGCTGGCCGCGGCGTGCGGTCCCACGGTACTGTGCGCCGCGGTTTGGCCCGGCAGGTGAGCAGCCGACCGTGTGGCCGGTATCCTGTGTATCGCGCGGTTGTCACCCCGATTGTCAACCTGGAAAGAGTCCGCTGGTTTACGCGAACCGGCGGGCTCTTCTATACTGCGACGCGGTCTGACGGAAGCGGCGAGCAAGTCGCATGCAGGAAGGAAGCGCACATGGACGAGCGGGCGGTGCAGGGAAAGAAGACGGCGGGCACGCGGGGGAGTACGCGTTCGATCGCGTTCGTGGCGCTCACGATCGCGCTCATGGGCGTTTCGGCGTGGGTGGCCATACCGTTCGGCCCTGTGATGCTCACGCTGCAGATGTTCGCGCTTATGTTCGCCCTGCTCGCGCTCACGCCGCGCGAGTGCCTGGCGGCGATTGCGGGCTACCTGGCGCTCGGCGCGGTGGGGCTGCCGATGTTCTCGGGCATGCGCGGCGGCATCGGCATGCTGCTGGGCCCCACGGGGGGCTATCTGTGGGGGTATGTGGTGGCCGCGGCCGTGGCGCTCGCTGTGCGGGCGGCGCTGCGCCGCGCGCTTGGCGGCGGCGCAGCTGGCAAGAAGCTTGCAGGAGGGCGCGCGTGGGCCGTCGACCTGGCTGCCTGCCTCGTATTCATCATCGTTACGTACACGTGCGGCTGCGTGCAGTACGCCGCGGTGGTAGGGGTGGATCTTGCCGCCGCGTTCGCCGTCACCATCGCCCCCTTCGCGATCCCCGACGTGGTGAAGGCCGTGGCCGCCGTTGCCTGCGCCCGCGCCGTCACGCGCGCCGTGCCGCGGAGGTAGGGGGTCGATTCTCCTGCGACAGCGTCGGCGAAGCTGTCGGCGAGCGAGGAGGAGCTTTGAGCGCCGGGGGTATCTCGCGTTTGAGGAGCGTTTGGCGGATCAGGCGATGCCGCCGGGCGCGTGTGCCTACGCCTCGTACACCACGGCGCCGCTGGTGAAGCCGCCGCCGAAGGCCACCAGCACCACTTTGTCGCCGGGCTTGATGCGGCCGGCGGTGTACGCCTCGGCCAGCGCCATGGGCAGGCTGGCGGCCGAGGTGTTGCCGGCGTGGGCGATGGAGAGCTGGAACAGGTCCATCGGGCGGTCGAGCTTCTTGGCGGCGTATTTGATGATGCGCTCGTTGGCCTGGTGGGGGACGATGCAGGCCACCTCGTCCAGCGCGATGCCCGCGCGGTCGAGCGCCTGGTTGACGGCGACGGTCATGGCCTCGGCGGCGAACTTGAACACCTTCTGGCCGTTCATGTAGATGGTCTGGCGCGGGCGGCCGTCCTCGATGGCCTCGCGCACGGCGAGCTCGTCGGCGATCTGCGCAGCTGCCGCGTCCGTGTCCGCGACCGCCGGCGCGATGCCGTCGGCGTCGAACGGTTGGGGCGCGTCGTACGTCGCGGGGCAGGACAGCGCGTTCGTCACGTCGTCCTCGTTCACGATGTAGCTGCCCAGGATGCCGGGGCGCTCGTCGCTCCACTCGAGCACGGCCGCGCCGGCGCCGTCTCCGAACAGCACGCACGTGTTGCGGTCGGCCCAGTTCGTCAGGCGGGTCAGGCGCTCGGCTCCCACCACGAGGGCGCGGCGCACGGGGTTGCGCCCGGCGGCGCCCGGGGTTTTCGGCGCGCTCGCGGCCATCAGGGCCTCGGCCACGGTCAAGCCGTAGACGAAGCCCGTGCAGGCGGCGTTCACGTCGAAGGCGATGGCGTTCTCGAGGCCCAGGCGGCGGCGCAGCAGGCCCGCCATCGAAGGCACCACTGTGTCCGGCGTGATGGTGGCGAACACCACGAGGTCGATCTCGCCCGCTTCGAGGCACCGCTCGGCGAAGCCGCCTTCGACCCAGCCCAGTGCCTCGCGCGCCGCCTGCTCGGCCAGGTCGGCGTTCGACTCTCCTACGGCCACGTGGCGGCTCTCGATGCCGGTGCGCGTCCTGATCCACTCGTCGTTCGTGTCGACGAGCGCCTTCAGATCGTCGTTTTGCACCTCAAGCGCCGGAATCGCCTTGCCGAATCCCACCAATGCACTGCCCACGATGTTTCTCCTGCCTTCGACCAAGATGCGCCTGCCCCACCTACTGCTAACGGGCTTCCGCGTAAGAGTCGACAATACTTCGATAATCAAACTAATTGTCTATTATAGGCTTGCAACTGAGGAAAAGCATGCGGCTCCAAAAAATGCACGAAGCCCCTCGCGCAGTGGATGCTCGGCGCCTCATTGCGAGGGTTTCCAACTGCCCGCTACCCTTGGGAGTGGGCGGATGACGTTCTCGTTGCGTTCTATTGCAGGTTGCCGCATGCGTGCTTGCAGATAGACGGATGAACATCGAGAAGTCGGCATCGAATGGCACAGTAATCACCGGTTTTCTACAACGGGCCCCTCCTTTCTGGCCTCCGTAGGATATTCCGGCAAAATTTGCTTGACAGCGAAGTAACCCCACCTGGGATTTCTCTGATGGAAGCGTTCTCCTTCGCTGTTGATAGGTCTGGCGATGTGGAAAATCGGTGATTACTGTGTCGGTGGGTGTCTTTCCGAAAGCCAGTACATGATTGACACCGCCACTTTCCTCGCCACATGCGGCGGGCCGAGACATTGCCCGCATTAGCCGCGGTGAAGGCGTCATCGTGTGGAGCGCCCGACGACGGCCTGCTCATGATGGTGTGCTCGCTCAACGAGGTCGCGACCGTGTGCCGCATCGGAGATTACGACGGCTTGGAAGAGCCTTTGCGTCTTGTGGCGGTCCATCGGCCCCTTTTCCCGGCATACTACCCTCGGCAGTATACCGCCCTTCGTCCCTCATCAATCCCATATCGTGACGCTTGTGGCGCGATTTCACGTTGCCGCGGCGATTCGCGGTCCCGCCCTGCGCGGCATGCTGTCCCCAGTGCTATTCGACGAGAGAACCAAGGAGGGCGAAGCATGGAGAAATCAGAGGGCATCACCATCCCGCATGAGAAGCCGTGGCGCTACGAGGAAGGCGAGTACACGGTAACGCGCGGCAGCGCGTGGTCGGGGCCGGGATGCCACCTGGGGTGCGGCGTGCTGATGTACACCGACAAGGACGGCAAGCTCGTGAAGGTGGAGGGCGACCCCGAGAACCCGATGACCGACGGCCGCCTGTGCGTGCGCTGCCTGGACATGCCCGAGATCGTGAACCACAAGGACCGCCTCACCTACCCGATGAAGCGCGCCCGCGCCGACCGCGGCAAGAACAGGTGGGAGCGCGTGAGCTGGGACGAGGCCTACGACATCGTGGAGCGCGAGTTCAACGCCATCAAGGACAAGTACGGTGCCGAGTCCGTGGTGTTCATCCACGGCACCGGCCGCGACATAGCGCCGTGGCAGTCGCGTTTGTGCTGGTCGTTCGGCAGCCCGAACTACGGCAACGTGCTCTCGGGCAACGCGTGCTACCTGCCGCGCGTGGCCGGCATGGCCGCCACGACGGGCTCGTTCTGGATCGCCGACGTGGCGCAGCATTTCCCCGACCGGTTCGATCACGAGGGCTGGACCATGCCCGAGGTCATGTTCGTGTGGGGCAACAACCCCCTCATCGCGAACTCGGACGGCTTCTTCGGCCACTGGGTCATCGACCTCATGAAGCGCGGCATGAAGACCGTGGTCATCGACCCGCGTGTGACGTTCCTCGCGGCGAAGGCCGACCTGCACCTGCCCATCCGCCCCGGCACCGACGCGGCGCTGGCGCTCGGCATGCTGAACGTCATCATCAACGAGGAAATCTACGATAAGGATTTCGTCGACTGCTGGTGCTACGGCTTCGACGAGCTGAAGGAGCGCGTGCAGGAGTATCCGGCCGGCCGCGTGGCCGAGATCACCTGGATCCCCGAGGACAAGATCGTGCGTGCCGCCCGCATGCTGGCCGCGGCGAAGCCGGCCACGCTGCAGTGGGGCCTTGCCATCGACATGACGCGCGAGGCGATCCCCGCCGGCCAGGCCATCGCAGCGCTGTTCCAGATCACGGGCAACATCGACTGCCCGGGCGGCCTGGTGCCACCCGCGGAGATCATGGCGTACTCCGGCGGCTGGGGCCGCGATCTGCTGCCCCCCGAGCAGGAGCCGAAGCGCCTGGGCCTCGACCGCTACCGCCTGCTGCAGATGGGCTTCAAGCAGTCCTCGCCCGACGTGCTCATCGAGACCATGGAGACGGGCGTGCCCTACGAGATCCACGGCGCACACTTCCAGACCACGAACGGCATCGCCTGCATGGGCGCCGACCCTCACCGCGTGTACAACGCGTTCAACAAGTGCGACTTCATCGTGTCGGTCGACCTGTTCATGACGCCCACCATCATGGCGCTGGCCGACGTCGTGCTGCCTGCCGCCACGTTCGCCGAGCGCAACGGCATCCGCGTGGGCGACGGGCCGCAGCGCGGCGAGGTCATCAACAAGGTCACGCAGATCGGCGAGTGCAAGTCCGACATGCAGATCAACCTGGAGTTGGGCAAGCGCTTCAACCCCGAGGCCTGGCCCTGGGAGAAGCCGGAGGAGATGTTCACCGAGCTGTTGAAGCCCACGGGCTACTCGTGGGAGGAGCTGCGCGAGGAGGCGCCGGTGTACCTTCCGGTGGAGTACTACAAGTACAAGACCGGCAAGATGCGCAACGACGGCCAGCCTGGATTCCAGACGGCCACGGGCCGCATCGAGCTGTGGTCGACGTTCTACAACGCGGCCGAGCTCGACCCGCTGCCGTACTTCGAGGAGCCTGATCCGGGCCCCGGCTCCACGCCGGAGCTGTTCGAGCAGTACCCACTCGTGCTCACCACGGGCGCGCGCAACTGGAGCTACTTCCACTCGGAGCACCGCCAGATCGAGCGTTTGCGCCGGATGCACCCCGACCCCATCGTGCAGGTGCATCCCGACAAGCTGGCCGAGCTCGGCATGGAGGACGGCGAGTGGGTGTGGATCGAGAACCAGAACGGCCGTGCCAAGATCAAGATCGAGTCGACGCCCATCCTCACCGATCCCCGCATCGTGGCCTGCGACCACGCATGGTGGCGGCCGGAGGGCGACCCGGAGAAGTTCTTCGACGTGTTCGAGTACAACATTAACAACCTCATGGTGTACAGCCCCGGCAAGAGCGGGTTCGGTTCCAACTACAAGACGAGCATCTGCAGGCTCTACAAGCTCGAGGACGGTGAGTAACAATGGCCCAGTACGGAATCTTGGTTGACTACGAATGGTGCACGGGCTGCCATTCGTGCGAGTTCGCATGCCAGATGGAGCACGGCTACCCGGTGGGGCAGACGGGCATCCTGGTGAACGAGATAGGTCCGTGGAAGATCGACGAGGACGTGTGGCAGTTGGCCTATATGCCGGTTCCCACCGACCAGTGCGACCTGTGCGCTGCGCGCCAGGCTCTCGGCAAGGTGCCTACCTGCGTGCAGCACTGCCAGGCGAAATGCCTAGAGTACGGCCCGCTGGAGGAGCTGAACGCCAAGCTGGCCGCCAAGACGAAGCAGGCGGTGTTCGCCCTCGGCGAGTAAGCAAGGGACCCGCGTCCCGGCTGCGTGTCGGGACGCGGGTCAGCGGCCGGCCGTGAGACTGCGGCCGGCCGAGTCGTCGCATACAGGAAAGCGGCTGGACATGCGACGCATACCCTCCAAAGTCTGCCAGAATTCGAAGAATCTGATGCGCGGCACGCGGCGAAGAAGGCGTTCTCCGCTGCTGTGACAGAATCGTTGTGTGGAAAGGGGCCGTTGTGGATACCATCGTGCTGCTCGTCGCGGTTGTGGCGGGCCTCGTGGCGTTGGAGCTGCTGGGCATGCGCGCGTACCGTCGCCATCGTGCACGCAAGCAGGCGGCGTTCACGCGGGAGAACGTGGGCGCGGTCTACGACGACCTGCAGGCCGCCCGCGCCCGGTGCCTGGCGGAGAAACGCGCGTTCGCCCTGTTGGCCGATGCCGCCCGCTCGGCCGGCCGCCCGGAGGACGGTGCCGTGCTGGACGCGTTGGCGGCTGGCGAGCGGGCTCACCTGGCTGCGCTCGAGGCCTTCCGCGGGCCGCTGTATGCCGAAAGCGTCGATCCGGCGGCGTACCCGTCCCTGCCGTCGAGCTTGGACGATGCCCTGCGCATCGCGGCCGGGCGGCTCGATGATTGGAGTACGGGGGCTTGCCGCGACGCCGCCGCGCGCGCCCGCGTGCGCGGCTACCGCGACATCGCGAAGCTCTACCGCCAGCTGCAGGAGGTGGAGCAGGCTGCCGCGTGCCTCTGCCTCGATATGGCCGAGGGCGCCCGTCCTGCCGGGCTCTTCTCGTTCTGCCCGGCCTGCGGCCTCGTCGTGGCCGGCCGTCGTCCCGCTTTCTGCACCGTGTGCACGAAGCCTGGCTTCGAGTTCGAAGACGTGGCGATGCCCGCAATGCCGGAAGCGGCAGCTGCCATGTTAAAACCTGAAGGCGTCGCGTAGCGGCGAGCCGAGGCCCGTGGGGCGGCGCCCGTCAGGCCGAAACCACCATCTCCGTCAGCTCCAGCAGGTTTGATGCCTCGTAATCCGCACGGACGCCCAGCTCCTCGGGTGGCAGGCCGCGGCGGTTGAGCCAACCCACGGTGAAGCCGAACGCCTTGGCGCCGGCCACGTCCCAGCCGTTCGACGACACGAACAGCAGGCGCTCCCGCGCAACGCCCAGGTGGTCGACGGCCAGCTGGTACACCTCGGGCCGCACCTTGAACAGCCCCGCCTCGTCGGCGCTCAGGCAGGCATCCAGGTGCGCGTCCAGCCCGGAGCGCGCGACGAGCGGCTCGATCATCCCCAGGTTGCCGTTCGTGAGGATGGCCTTCTTGCGCGCGCCGAAACGCGCCATGGCCTCTATGACCTCGGGGTACATCTCCAGCTCCAGGTAGGTTGCCATGATGGCCGCTATCTTCCCCTCGTCGCCCTCCAAGCCCAGCTCGGCCAGCGTGTAGCGCAGCGCGTCCTCGGTGACGCGCCAGAAGTCCGCATAGCGTCCCATGAGCGTGCGCAGCCACGAGTACTCCAGCTGCTTCTGGCGCCACAGCCGGCTCATGGCCGCCCCGCTGCCGGGATACTCCTCCTCGCACTTCCGCTCCACCGAGTACACGTCGTACAGCGTGCCGTACGCATCGAACGCGATAGCCTCTATCATGGCTGTTTCCCTTTCCCCTTAGTATCCCGCCGCAGCCGCCAACGCTGCAGCCTCCTCCATTGTGCGCCGAAACCATCGGCGCGGCAAGCAGAAAAGGACCCGCACCCGTTTTGAGGCGAGCCCCTGCAGTTTGGTCGGATTCAACGGAAGCGACCACAATTATCGGGGTCAAGTTCATTGAGGTGCGGGCCCTTGGGGGAAAGCAGCGCGACGGCGAGGTCGTTGGGGCAGGCGGCGAACCCGCCGTCGCGCTCGGAGGGTCTTCGCCCGGGCCCGGACACCCAGCCGCTCCGGGGCCTCCCGCAAAAAGGGAAGGGCCCGGGTCCCTTGCGGGGTCCGGGCCCTGGAAACGCGAGTCCGCAGAGAGCTCGAACGTCGCGAATCAGTACCCCACCAGGCCCACGAGCGGGGCGAGGATGGTGGCGTGGAGGATCATCATGGCGATGGTCGGCGCGATGCCGGCCTTGAAGAACTCGCCCATCTTCCACTGGCCGTGCTTGAACGTCATCATGTTGTTGCTGTCCACGCCCAGAAGGAACGTCGTGTTGGCGTTGAACGCGATGATGATGGCGAACACGGCGGCCGACACGCCCATGGCAGGGCCCATGCCCGCAAGCGGGATGAGGCTGATGGCGATGAGCGCCGGGCCCACCGGGATGATGAGGCGCATGAGCGGCAGCGCCACGGCGGTGGCGGCGACCACGGCGAAGGCCGACACGGCCATCTTGCCCACGGTGGCGCCGAAGAGCCAGCTCGCCGCGCCCTGCTCCTTGATGCCGCCCGCGATGGACTGCACGCAGCCGATGAGCAGCACGATGGCCCACTGCACGCTGGCGATGTACTCTTTCCAGGTAAGCACGTCGATGCCGGGCAGGAAGAACAGCGCCAGGCCCGCAACGGCGATGGCCGTGGCGTCCCAACCCGTCCAGTTGCTGGCCACCCAGCATACGATCATGAGCGCCAGAATGGCGAGCACCTTCTTGTCGAACCCGTCGAGCTTGCCCACCGACGCGCCCGACTTCTCGATGGCGAGCATCGTTTCATCGGAGATACGGTCGGTCTTGAAGATGAACACCACCGACAGCCAGCACACCACCAGCAAAATGATGGCGATAGGCGCGCAGATGATGACCCAGTCGAGGAACGAGATGGTGAAGCCCGCGTTCGCGCCCAGCATGTTCAGCGTCATGATGTTCAGCGCCGAGCCGGCCGGCGTGATCATGCCGCCCATGCACGAGGCGTAAGCGATGCCTATCATGAGCGCCTTGCCCAGGTTGGCGGCGTGCTTCGCGGTGCCGTTCTTCTGCTCCACCTCGATGATGCTGGACATGGCGATGCCCGCGAACAGCGCCGTGCAGGGCAGGTTCGACACGAACGCCGAGATCACAGCCGTAGCGATCATGAACATGAGCACCGTGAGCTTCGCGTTGCCCTTCGTGATGTGCATGAGCGTGAACACGATCTTCGTGGGGATCTTCGTCTTCAGCAGCGCCGACGTGATGCCGAACGACGCCAAGATGAAGAAGATCACGTTGCTGATGAAGTTCGCCCATACGCCGGGCGTGCCGTTGTACGGGAAGATGCCGAATCCCGGCATGAGGCACATGAGCGCCAGGCCCGATATGGCCATGGGCACGGGCTCCGTCACCCAGAGCACGATGCCGGACACCATGAGCGCTATGGCCATCTTGCCCGCGTAGGACAGCCCTTCCGGCGTGGGAAGGAAGTGCGCTATCACGATGATGGCCACGGCGACGCCGATAAGCGCCAACCGCTTGCCGAGCGACGTGCCTTGTTGCTTGTTGTTGTCGGACATGAGATGAATCAACCCCCTTGCTTTTCCAGTAGGATCCTTGTTCGATCGGAGCTTCGGACGATCCCCCTTTCTTCGCTGAGCTTCGCACGACTAGTGCGCTTCTTTGCCGAATGCTCGCCTCCCACTATCTCCGAGCGCGCGGGATCGCGAATCGAATGACCGTTGCTAAAACCGGGGCAAGTCATCGAAAAATCCGTATGAAGAACCCGCACGAAGGGGGTCATACGCACAGTAGTATGGCGTTCGTGCGCTTTCCTTTCAGGCGTCCGATTCGCGGGCGGCGCGTTCACGTTATGGTGGGCGCCTGTTCGAGGGCGCGACGTGCGAGGGGGAGGTAGACGATGGGCGGAGACGGGCGGAATACGCGACATAGCCAGGCGCCTGCTGGCGGCGCGGCGGCCAAGAGGGTCGCGTACATCGCGGTGGCGGTGGTGCTGGTTGCAGCGGCTTGGCTGGGGCCCACGCCGGAGGGGCTCTCCGAGGCGGGGAAGATGTCGCTGGCGCTCATGGTGGCGGGCATCTTCCTGTGGGTGACGGAGCCGGTGCCCGTGGCCATCTCGGGCCTCGTCATGATGGTGCTCATGCCCGCCTTCGGCGTGCTGGAGTTCAACGGGGGCGTGTGGAGCGGGTTCATCAGCAGCGTGATCTTCTTCATCTTGGCGTCGTTCGGTATCACGGCGGCGCTGCTCAAGACGAAGCTACCCACGAAGATCGTGTTCGCGCTCATGCGCCTGACGAAGGGCAACGCGCGGGCCACGGTGGGCGCGTTCATGGTGTCGGCCGCCGTGCTGTCGTTCTTCATCTCCGACCTGCCGTGCACGGCGCTGTTCGCGGGTATCGCGGTGTCGAGCATCCTCAAGATCGAGGGGTGCGAGCCCGGCAAGTCCAACCTGGGGCGGGCGCTCATGATAGGCATCACGTACGCTTCGGTGGTGGGCGGGCAGTCCATCCCGTCGGGCAGCGCCATGAACATCATGGCCATGAACGTGCTGGCTGCCAACACCGGCATAGAGATATCGTTCCTGGACTGGACGGCCATCTGCATGCCCATCGCGCTCGTGCTGCTGGTGGTGTGCTGGCTGTCGGTGACGCTCGTGTTCCGCCCGGAGCCCATCTCGGCGGCCACCATGGCCTGCATCGAGGAGAAGGGGCGCGCCGTGGGCAGGCTGGAGGCGCTTGACTGGAAGGTGCTCGGCGTCATGGGCGTGACGTTCGCGCTGTGGATCGCCAGCAACTGGACAGGCTGGGATGCCACGGCCATCGCGGTGCTGTGCCTGGTGCTGTTCTTCCTGCCGGGACTCGACGTGCTCACGTGGCGCGAGTACACGGCGTCGGTGTCGTGGAACATCGTGTTGCTCATCGGCTGCGTGCAGTCGCTGTCGGGCGGCGTGAAGGAGCAGGGGGCGGCCAGTTGGCTCTTTGGCTCCACGGTGGGCAAACTTGCCGTGAGCGGCACGGCCATCGTGGGCGCCACGGCGGCGCTGTTGCCGCTGCTGCGCCTGGTCATACCCGTGGGACCGGCGTTCATCGCCATCTGCCTCATACCGCTCGCGTCGCTGTCCGCCGCGTTCGGCGTGAGCCCCGTCGTGTTCACGGTCATCGTGGCGGTGAACGCATCCACCACGTTCCTCATGGGCGTGGACAGCAACAACATGTTGTCGTTCCGCTACGGCTACTGGAAGATGACCGACTTCTTCAAGGCGGGCGTGCTGCCCACGCTGGCCATGATGGCGCTGCACGCCACCGTGCTCGCCCCGCTCGTGGCAGCCGTGGGATACTAGGGTAGCTGGGGCGTCAGCTGGCAGGCGCCGTTCGCCCGCCGGACCGCCGCGCCCGACGACCCCGGCGGCGCCTTACTGGTACACGACCTCCGTGGAGTCCACGATGCTGATGAGCTCCTGCTGCGAGTTGATGCCCATCTTCTGGTAGATGTGGTACACGTGCGTCTTGGCCGTGTACGCCGAGATGTTCAGCTCGTCGGCGATGAACTGGGCGTTGCGCCCCTTCGCCAGGTAGTACAGGATCTCGCCCTCGCGGTTCGACAGCTTGTACGTTTGCGCTGCCTGGTTGCAGCGCTGCTTGAAGTAGCCTCCCTCCACGATCTCGGCCTTCACCGTCTTGTCGGCGAACGTGTTGTCCTTGAACGGCACGAACGCGGCCAGCAGCGCCAGCGCCAGCAGCAGGCCGAGCGCCAGGTAGGGCACGTAGGCGAACAGGCTCGGATTCGCATACTCGATGGCCATGCACAAACTCCAGCTTACGATCATGCCCGCCGGCAGCACCAGCTGGCCGCGGGCGATGCGCCAGAACGGCGAGGGATGGCCGCTCGCGAAGCCCACGAGCGCGCTCAGGTTCGAGAAGTCCAGGTACACGTACACGCCGACGATGAACAGGCAGCATGCCAGCATGAGCCCCGGTCCGAGGAACGCGAGTCCCAGAAAGCCCACCACCAGCAGCAGAAGCGCCACCTTCTCCGCGGTGCCGAACGGCACGTAGCGCTTCACCAGAACGCTCAGCGCCAGGTGCAGCCCGGCGCCGCACGCGACGGCCGCCGCGACGGCCAGCGGGTCCACGGCGTCCAGGTTCGCGCACAGCAGGTACAGCGCGATGCCGAACAGCGCGCCGAACACGGCCACGGTGAATCCGGTAAGCGGGAACAGGCGCGTCTGCTCGAGCGGCGAGTCGGGCTCCTGCTCGCTGCCCACGATGTGGGTGCGCACATAGTGGAGCACGGCCAGCGATGCCAGCGGCAGCAGCACGAGCGCAACGTCACCGTAGGGCGGCAGCAGCTCGCAGGCGAAGAGGTAGACCACGGCCCCCGCCAAGGCGCTTGCCGACAAGTACGCCCCCACGTCCTTTTGCCAACCCACCATGAACACCTTGGGCCAAAGAAGGAAGATGAGCGAGAAGCCGCACCCGCCCAGGAACCAGGCGGCGAAGAACGCAGCCGGGGGAACGGCCGCGTAATGGGCGACGAGGTTGAGCAGTCCAAGCGGAAGGGATAGCAGGGCTGCCGCCCAGGGAAGCGGGTCGTGCTCCGTCCGGCTGAAAAGGTCGCGCTTCAGGTACACGAGCAAAAGCACGGCCAGGACGCCCACAAGGAACGCGAGCTTCAAAACGAGCGACAGGTCGCCGGCGTGGCTTGCCGGATAAGGGCTCAAGAGCACGAGGTAGAACCAGGCCCAGAAAGAGGCGAATCCTGCCGAGGCAACCGGAAGCATGGTTCTCACATGCGCTTTCTTCACTTTCATAGTGCGCTGCCTTCCCCTGAATCTTTGCATAGGCCGCCTTACGCCGGCGGCGCGTCGTTCCATTATAGGCAAACCGTTGCGGTGAATGGCGCAGACCGTGGCTGCGGGCTGCGTTGTTCCGGCGCCGTTGCGCGGCGGTGCTCCGCCGCCCTAGGCTTTGCCCGGGACTGCCTCCGCTGGGATGGAGGGGAGCGCCACGATGAAGCAGGCGCCTCCCTCGGGCAGGTTGATGGCCTCCACCGTGCCGTCGTGCGCTTCCACCACCGACTTCACAATGGCCAGCCCCAGGCCCGTGCCGCCCGTGCCGCGGCTGCGCGAGGCATCGGCACGGTAGAAGCGGTCGAACAGCAGCTTGGGGTCGGCGTCGCCGAAGCCGGGGCCGTCGTCTTTCACGGCCAGGATGGAGTTGCCGCGCAGGCCGAACAACTCGATGACGATATGCCCGCCGGGGTCGATGAAGCGGCTTGCGTTCTCCACGAGGTTCGTCACGGCCTGCTTGAGGCGGTCGGGGTTGCCCAGCACGTCGGGCGCTTCGCCCACGATCTCGGTGTTCGCCTCGCGGTCGCGCAGGATGGGCTCCAGCGCGTCGAGCACGCTGTGGGCCAGGCTGTTCAGGTTCACGCGCGAGAGCTCGAACGGGGTATGGTCGTTCTCGATGCGCTGGAGGGCCAGAAGGTCGTTCGTCAGGCGGCTCAAGCGCTCGCTCTCGCCCACGATGATGGAGCAGAATTTGTCGTGCAGCTCGGGCGGCAGGTCGGGGTCGGAGAGCATCTCGGCGTTGCCGCGGATGGCCGTGAGGGGCGTGCGCAGCTCGTGGGCCACGTCGCTCACGAATGCCGACTGGCGGCGCTCCTTGAGCGCGAGGTCGATCTGCTGGGACTTCGTCTTCTTCACCAGCGAGTCGATGGTCTTCGACAGCTCGTCGGCTTCGTGCAGGCGCCCGTCCGGGGCCAGCGACACGTCGGCGCCGGAACGGACGGCCTCGGTTTTCTTCACCAGCACGTTCAGCGGTTCGGCCAGGAAGTGGCCGATGATGAGGCTGAGCACGAACGTGACCAGCCCCGTGGGTATGAGAAGTAGAAACGCCTTCGGCGGAGTGCCGAAGGCGATGAAGCAGGTGAGCACGATGATGGCGCCGGCGAGCAGCATGAGCAGCGTTGCCAGCAAGGAGAAGTATGTCTGCAGCCTCTTTATTGTCTGAACCTGTACCCGTATCCGCGAACCGTCTCCACCAGGCCGGGATCGTACCCGGCGCCCTCAATCTTATCACGGAGGCGCTTGATGTGGGTGTCGACCGTCTTGGTTTCCGTCAAGTATTCCCAACCCCACGCATCGCGCAGCAGGTCCTCGCGCGACACCACCTTGCCGGCGTTCTTCATCAGGCTGGCCAAGAGCTCGAACTCGCGCGGCGTGAGGTCTATCTCGCCGTGCTCGCCCGATGCCGTGTGGGCGTCCTCGTCCAGCGTGATGCCGCTGGCCGTGATGGCGTGGTTCGCGCCGGGGAAGTCGCCGCCGGAGCCGCGGCGCAAAAGGGCGCGCACGCGGGCGATGACCTGGGCCGGCTCCTCCACGCCTGCCGCCAGCACGGCGTCGATAGCGTCGGGGGACGCGCCGGAGTCGCGCAGCATGACCTTCGTGCGCGTGACGAAGAAGTCGGCCACCTGGGCACGCACGTCGTCGCGGTCGAAGCCGATGCCGGCATCCGCGTACGTGGAGAGCGAGGCGTCCACGGCCCCCATGAGCGACACGGGCAGGCCGGCCTCCAGCATGGCCACGATGCCGATGGCGCTGCGGCGCAGCGCGAACGGGTCTGACGAGCCCGTGGGGCCCTGGCCCACGGCGAACAGGCCGCAGATCGTGTCCAGCTTGTCGGCCATGGCCACGACGCGCCCCACGTCGGACGCAGGCGGCTCGTCGCCGGAGAAGCGCGGGCGGTAGTGGTCGGCGATGGCGCGGGCCACCTGCTCGTTCTCGCCCGACGCCTCGGCGTAGTACGAGCCCATGACGCCCTGCACGCTCGTGAACTCCACCACGGCGTTCGTCACGAGGTCGGCCTTCGCCAGGTACGCGGCGCGCTCGGCATCGGCGGCGTCCGCCGCGCCCAGCTGCGCGTCGGCGGCCAGGTGGCGCGCCAGCGCCGCGATGCGGTCGGTCTTGTCCTTCATGGTGCCGAGCACCTCCTGGAACACCACCTCGTCCAGGCGGTCGACGTACGTCTCCAGCGGGTGCTTCAGGTCCTCCTCGTAGAAGAACTTCGCATCTGACAGGCGCGCGCGCACCACGCGCTCGTTGCCGTCGATGATGGTGGCGGCATGCGCCGGGTCGCCGTTCGTCACGACGATGAACTTGTTCGTGAGCCTGCCCTCCCCGTCGTACAGCGGGAAGTAGCGCTGGTGCATGAGCATGGCGTCCACGATGATCTCCTCGGGAACGCGCAGGAACTCCTCGTCGAACGTGCCCACGAGCACCGTGGGGTACTCGGAGAGGTTCACCACCTCCAGAAGCGTCTTCTCGGGCAGCTCGGCACGGTAGCCCGTCTGGGCCTCCGCCTCCGCCACGCCTGCGCGGATGCGCTGCTCGCGCGCCTGCTCGCTCGTCACCACGAAGGCGCCCTCCACCACGGGGAGCAGGTCGGCGGCCGTTGCCACCTCGTGCGGGCCGGGGGCCAGGAAGCGGTGGCCGCGCGTGAGCCTGCCGGCCGTGAGGCCCGCGAACTCCACGGGCACCACGCGCTCGTCGAGCAGGGCCACGAGCCAGCGCACCGGGCGCGAGAAGAACTCGCTGCGGGTGCCCCAGCGGCACGACTTCGGCCAGGAGATGCCGGTGATCACGCCCTCCAGCACGCCGGGCAAAAGCTCCGCCACGTCGCGGGCGGGCACGCTGCGCTCAGCGAACACGTACTCGGCGCCGTTCTCCTCGCGGCGCTCGAGCGCTTCCACGTCCAGGCCCTTGCCGCGCGCGAAGCCGATGGCGGCCTTCGTCGGGTTGCCCTCGGCGTCGAACGCGATCTTGGCGGACGGGCCGCGGAACACCTCCTGGAGCGCCTCGGTCTCGTCGGCCACGTCCTCTGCCAGCACGATGAGGCGGCGGGGCGTGGTGTGCACGGACACGGTCCCGTGCGGGATGCGCACGGCGTCGAGCGCCTCGGGCACGAGCTTCTCCAGCTGGCCCGTGGCCTTGTGCAGGTCGAACGCGGGAATCTCCTCGGTGCCTATCTCGAAGGCGAGCGTATGCAGGCTAGCCACGGTCGGCCTCCTCCCCTTCCTCGGCGGGCTTCATGCCCACCACGTGCTCCATGTAGCTCGCGCACACGGCCTTTGCCAGCGTGCGCACACGCAGGATGTAGGCCATGCGCTCCGTGGCAGATATCACGCCGCGGGCGTCCAGCAGGTTGAACGTGTGGCAGCACTTGAGCACGCTGTCGTAGGCCGGCAGCGGCAGGTTCGCCGCGAGCGTGCGCTTGCACTCCTCCTCGCGGTCGTTGAACTCCTGGAACAGGAAATCGGTGTCGGCCACCTCGAAGTTGAACGTGGAGTACTGGCGCTCGTTCTCCAGGTACACGTCGCCGTACGTGAACGTGACGCCGTCGGCGCCGCGGCTCCACACGATGTCGAACATGGAGTCCACGCCCTGCACGAACATGGTCAGGCGCTCCAGTCCGTAGGCGATCTCCACGGGCACCGGGTTGCACTCGAAGCCGCCCACCTGCTGGA
>OLND01001482.1_pt1 | contig 24126 bp, 17 predicted proteins | sample 1672031 | NCBI WGS metagenome assembly OLND01 (sample SAMEA3136638, study PRJEB25190) | human gut metagenome | biome: human gut; feature: human-associated habitat; material: faeces | place: Austria | collected 2013 | reverse complement strand
AGCCGCCGGAGCGGTGCTTAAGCCGTAAGGCGGGAATTGTGCGGTGTTGCCTTAAGTTTTCAAATTGCCCTAAATCGCTTAGAAAGCGACCTTCTTGGCAATGTATTCTTTCAGCTCGCTGATGGGCATACGGATCTGCTCCATGGTGTCGCGGTCACGCACGGTCACGCAGTTATCGGCTTCCACCTTGTCATCGCCGACAGTCTGGAAGTCCACGGTGATGCACAGCGGGGTGCCGATCTCATCCTGGCGGCGGTAACGCTTGCCGATGGAACCGGCATCGTCGTAATCCACCATAAAGTCCTTGGCCAGCTCGTTGCGGATCTCCATGGCCTTATCACCCAGCTTTTTGGACAGAGGCAGCACAGCGCACTTGAACGGTGCCAGGAACGGATGCAGGTGCAGCACGGTGCGCACATCCTCCTTGCCCTTGGAGTCGGTCAGATGCTCTTCATCATAAGCTTCGCACAGGAAAGCCAGTGCCACACGGTCACAGCCCAGGGAAGGCTCAATGACATAAGGAATGTAATGCTCGTTGGTTTCGGGGTCAAAATATTCCAGGCTCTTGCCGGATGCTTCCTGATGGCGGCCCAGATCGTAATTGGTACGGTCTGCAATGCCCCACAGCTCGCCCCAGTCGGTGAACGGGAAAGCGTACTCGATATCGGTGGTGGCGCGGCTGTAGAAAGCCAGCTCGGCAGGCTCATGGTCGCGCAGGCGCAGGTTCTCCTTGTTGATGCCCAAGGACAGCAGCCACTTTTCGCAGTAATCTTTCCAGTAGGCGAACCAATCCAGGTCGGTGCCCGGCTTGCAGAAGAACTCGCATTCCATCTGTTCGAACTCGCGGGTACGGAAGGTGAAGTTGCCCGGCGTGATCTCATTGCGGAACGCCTTGCCCACCTGGCAGACGCCAAACGGCAGCTTGCGGCGGGTGGTACGCTGGATGTTGGCAAAGTTGACGAAAATGCCCTGTGCGGTTTCGGGGCGCAGATAGCAGGTAGAGGAAGAATCCTCGGTTACGCCGATGGCCGTTTTGAACATCAGGTTAAACTTGCGGATGGGGGTAAAGTCATGCTTGCCGCACACAGGGCAGACAACTTCAGGATGGGTGGCAATAAATTCATCCATCTGGTCAAAGGTCATGCCGTCCACATCCACGTTCTGGCCCTGCTCGCAGTCGGCAATCAGCTTGTCCGCACGGTTGCGGCTCTTGCAGGCGCGGCAGTCCACCAGCGGGTCGCTGAAGTTGCCCACATGGCCGGTGGTGACCCAGGTCTGCGGGTTCATCAGGATAGCGGCATCCAGGCCGACGTTGTAGGGGCTTTCCTGCACAAACTTTTTCATCCATGCTTTTTTGACGTTGTTTTTGAACTCAACGCCCAGGGGGCCATAGTCCCAGCTGTTGGCAAGGCCGCCGTAAATTTCGCTGCCAGGGTAGATGAAACCACGGTTTTTGCACAGGTTGACGATCATGTCCAGAGTCTTTTCGCTGTTCTTCATTTTCTAACTCCTTCCGCATGGCTGGCTGCCACACAAAGCGATTTAACCGGCGCACGGTGCGCCGTCAGGCTTTTATTATAGCACGGGCCGCGGGCAGTGGCAACACTGCCGCCAAAAAAGCCGGAACAAATTTGGCACAACTGCTGAATTATGGCAATGCCGCATAATTCTAAGTACCGATACGGCGAGCGAGGTGCGGCAGATGCCAAGCCAAAAGCGCAGATAATACTTTGTGTATTATCGAGCATTTTGGCAACGCAGATGCCGTGCCGCAGCTGCCGGAGCGGTGCTTAAGCCGCAAGGCGGGAATTGTGCGGTGTTGCCTTATATCAATGCTCTCTGCATGTCACAAAATTTCAGCCGCAATCTGCCTGGCCAGCTGCAGCACCATTTTGCGGTCCCGCAGCGCGGGGTCCGCTGCAATCAGGCGCTGCAATTCTTCCCGCACGCGGGGAATTTTGCGCGCTGGAATGCCAATGCGGGCCATTTCTTCCACACTGATGGGCAGCACGATGCTGCTGTCCGCCTTGCCGCGGAACGGCTGCGGGTTAGTGCCCCAAACAAAAAGGTGATGTTTCATTGGGTACCTCCTGGATGCCTTTGGGCTGACATTTTTGGTTATTATAGCAGAAATTTTCAAAAAAGTGTTTATTTTGCAGCGAAAAACCTTTATAATATAAAAATCATAGCGCCATGCGCCAAACGAACTGATTGCCAGGCTGGCAGCTGCGGCTGCGCCTGATTTTTTTGAGGTGAAACTTATGTCTTTTATCGACAGCTATAATCCCCATTTGCTTGATGGTGTGCAGCATGTGCATTTTATCGGCTGCGGCGGTTCTGGAACCTATCCCCTGATCCAGATCCTGCACAGCCGCGGGCTGACCATTTCCGGCAGCGATGTGGAAGAAACCAAGATCACCAAAGCCGAGCGCGCCATGGGCGTGACAGTATATCTGGAGCATGACGCCGCCCATTTGGGCGATGCCCAGCTGGTGGTTTACAGCGCCGCCATCCATGATGAAAACCCTGAGCTGAAAGCTGCCCGCGCCCGCGGCATTCCCGCCGTGGAGCGCAGCGTGATGCTGGGTTATGTCAGCCGCATGTATTCCCACAGCGTCTGCGTTTCCGGCACCCACGGCAAAACCACCACCACCGGCATGATCACGACCATGCTGGAACTGGCCGGCAAAGACCCCGCCGCCGTAATCGGCGGCAAGCTGCCACTGATCGGCGGTTACGGCAAAGCTGGCCACGGCGATGACGTTGTGATCGAAGCCTGCGAATACAGTGAGACCTTCCTGCATCTGACCCCGTTTATGGGCGTTATTTTGAACATTGATAACGATCACCTGGAGTATTACGGCACGATGGGCCGCCTGAAGATGGCGTTCCAGAAGTTTGCCCTGCTTTCCCGCACGGTCGTGTTCAACATGGACGACCGCAACACGGTGGATGTGGTCAACTCCATTGACCGCCCGGTGTTCTCTTTCGGCATCAATGAGGAAGCCCGCTTCCGCGCAGTGAACATTCAGGAATACCGCCCCGGTTTCTATGAATTTGACGTTCTGGAGCTTGGCGAGCAGTTTGCCCACATCAAGCTGGGTGTTCCGGGCTACCACAACATTTACAATGCGCTGGCCATGTGCTGCTGCGCGCGCCCGCTGGGCCTGCAGCCCGCCGATGCCGAGCGCGCCGCGGCAGAGTTTCACGGCACCGGCCGCCGGTTTGAGATTAAGGGCGAATGCAACGGTGCCCCCGTGGTAGATGATTATGCCCACCACCCCACCGAGCTTGCCGCCACCATGGCAACCGCCAAAAAGATGGGCTACAAGCGCATTATCGCTGTGCACCAGCCGTTCACCTACAGCCGCACCAAGGCCCTGATGGATGACTTTGCTGCCGTGCTGCGCCAGGCCGACCAGTGCGTGCTGCTGCCGATCATGGGCAGCCGCGAGGTTGATGACGGCAGTGTGAAGAGCGAGGACCTGGCTGCCAAGATTCCCGGCAGCATTGTGGTTGACGGGCTGGAAAGCGCTGCCAACTGGGTCAAGCAGAACGCCCGCGAAGGCGACCTTGTGGTTTGCATGAGCTGCGGCGATTTGTACAAAGCCTGTGATATGATGGTGGGCAAGGCGTAAAATTTATGCTGCGCCACCATGCCGTTATCGCTATATAGACGCTATTATCCCATAAAATAATAATATCTGCCTGTTTTCCCGGTATGATGCGGGGAAGCGGGCAGATTTTTTGTTGGTGTATTCCGTTTTTATTTTTGGATTGCATTTAAGGCGTTTTTCTTCGTGTTTTGGTTTCCAATATTTGCAGCGTTCCGGAACGGTCAAGACCGTTCCCTACAGAATGTTTTGGGGCGCATTGCTAACTTGCAAAATATCCGTAGGGTGCTGCGCCCGCAGGCGCGTTTCGGAGGCCAACCGCCCTAAACCCCATTTGTAGGGGCCGATGCTCGCCATCGGCCCGCCGGGCTGCCTGCACTGCTCCCTGTCCACTGACCACTGACCACTACCCACTCTCTCACGATGCGCACGCCGCCACATCCCCCATTGTCAGGGTAATGTGTCCGTCCGGAGCGGCATCCGCCACAAACAACACGCCGGGGCGGGCGGTACCGGCGGCAATGCGGTCGGCCAGGGCCTGCTCCACGGCGCGGCTCACCTTGCGGCGCAGCTCCCGCGCACCATAGGCGGGTACGGTATCACCTGCCAGCGCCGCGGCAGCCGCCGGGGTATGGCGCAGGGTGTAGCCCTGGCGGGCGGCGCGTTCTTCCAGCTCGCAGAGCAGGCGATCCGCGATCGCGGCCAGCTGGGCGGGGCCAAGCGGGTCGAACAGCACCACATCGTCCAGGCGGCCCATCAGCTCCGGGCGGAAATAATCTTTGGCTTCCTGTAATGCCTTTTTGCCGCGGCGGGCGGTTTCTTCGGCGGCAGCGCCGAAGCCCAGCGGGCTGGCCTGCCCCGCCAGGCAGCGCGCCCCCAGGTTGGAGGTGAGCAGAATGATTGTGTTGGAAAAATCCGCCTTGCGCCCCTGGGCATCGGTCAGGGTGCCATCTTCCAAAATCTGCAGCAGAATATTCTGGATATCGCTGTGGGCCTTTTCAATTTCATCAAACAGCACCACGCTGTAGGGGCGGCGGCGCACGGCTTCGGTCAGCTGACCGCCCTCATCGTGCCCCACATAGCCCGGCGGTGCGCCAATCAGCCGTGCCACCGTGTGCTGCTCCATATATTCGCTCATATCAAACCGCAGCAGGGCTTTTTCGCTGCCAAACCAGCTTTGGGCCAGGGTACGGGCCAGTTGGGTTTTGCCTACGCCGGTGGGACCTAAAAACAGCATTGCGCCAATGGGGCGGCCAGCTTCCCGCAGGCCGGTGCGGCTGCGCCGGATAGCCGCCGCCACGGCATGCACCGCGCGCGGCTGACCAATCACCTGCGCGGCAAGGCGGGCTTCCAGCTGGTCCAGGCGCACACGCTCCGCCTCCCCTACCCGCTCGGCGGGCACGCCGCTGGCCTTGCCCACCACCTTGGCAATTTCCGCCGAGGTCAGCACCGGCATTTTGCTGCCTGGCAGCATGGATTGCTCCCCGCCTGAAATCCGCAGCGCCGCGGCGGCTTCGTCCAACAGGTCAATGGCCTTGTCCGGCAGGTAGCGCCCCGGCAGGTAGCGCACGCTCAGCTCCACCGCGGCGCGGATCGCCTCCTGCGGGATGCGCACCCCGTGGTAGCGCTCATACCGGGGCATCAGGCCGGTTAAAATTTTTTCCGCCTGCTGTGGGGTCGGTTCCTCAATATTCACCATGCCAAAGCGGCGGTCAAGGGCGGAGTCCTTCTGGATGGTCTTGCGGTATTCCTCCGGTGTGGTCGCACCGATGAGCTGGATTTCCCCGCGGGCCAGCATCGGCTTTAAGATACTGGCCGCATCGATCGCGCCTTCCGCCGCACCGGCCCCGGCGATCACATGGATCTCGTCAATAAACAGAATGGTGGAACGGTCGCGGTAAAGCTCTTCCAGCAGGTTTTTGAACCGCTCCTCAAAATCGCCGCGGTACTTGGTGCCCGCCACCATGGATGCCATATCCAGCGCCAGCACCCGCTTACCCTTTAAGCTGGGCGTTACCTGCCCGGCGGCAATGCGCTGGGCCAGGGCTTCGGCCAGGGCGCTTTTGCCCACGCCCGGCTCCCCCAAAAGGCATGGGTTATTCTTTTGGCGGCGGCACAAAATTTCGATCATGCGTTCCAGCTCATCATCCCGGCAAAGTACGGGATCCAGCTGGCCTTCCTGCGCAAGGCGGGTCAGGTCACGGCCATATTTCTCACTGGGGCGGCTGCCGCGGGTACTGCTCATGCGGGGGCTGCTGGGCAAAACCAGCTGGCCGGAAAGCTGGCGGCATTCCCGCGCGGCGCGTGGAACTTCCAGCCCAAGGCCCGCCAGCCACACGCTGGCCGTGCAGGCGGTATCTTCCAGCATGGCACAGAGCAGGTGTTCGTTCTCCGCTTTGTTCACGCGGGCGGCATGGGCCCCCAGAACAGCGAATTCCAGCGCCTTGCGGCTTTCGGGCGCAAGGTCCCGGCCGCGCAGGTGCAGCGGGCGGCCCGTGCAGGCCCGCTGGGAGGCACAGGCCGAAAGTGCCGTTACCGTGATCTGTTTGCGGCGCAGAAACTCCACCGCAGTGCCCCGCCCGGTTTGCAGCATGGCAAGCAGCAGGTGCCCGGTATCCACCGCCGTACACCCCTGCCGGCCTGCGATGGTGATCGCGGTGGCGACGGTGCGCCGTGCGGCGCGGGTTAAACCTTTATGATAATAAAACATAGTGACCTCTGCCCTCCTACATGTTGCAGCGTTGCGGGTTACCCCACTGCAAGTATAGGCGGGCAGGGTGCAAATAATCATCGAAACCGGGCAAGGCGCTGCCATCCGGCCTGTTTTTGTGGCTGGCCGCAAAAAATATTGGTTTCATTGGTTGTATTGCGTTTTTCAACTTGGCATTTAGACGCATCTGTTGTATGATTAAAAAGTATGCTCTGTTTTAGGGCAATACCGCATAATTCTAAGTGCCGCAGCCGCCGGAGCGGTGCTTAAGCCGCAAGGCGGGAATTGTGCGGTGTTGCCTTAGGCATATAATTTGATATTACAAAAAGGTTGGTGCGTTCATGCGGAACATGCTGCGGTTTTTGAAAGGATACGAGAAAGAATCTATCCTTGCCCCGCTGTTCAAAATGCTGGAAGCCTGCTTTGAGCTGTTGGTTCCCCTTGTGGTGGCCAACATCATTGATGTGGGCATCAAAAACGGGGATTTGGCTTATATTGGCAAGCAGTGCGGCTTGATGGTGCTGCTTGCGGTTGTGGGTATGGCATCCAGCCTGACGGCGCAGTATTTTGCCGCCAAGGCCGCGCTGGGCTATGGCACGGCGCTGCGCGGGGCGCTGTTCCGCCACATTGATACCCTCTCTTACACGGAGCTGGACGGCATCGGCACGCCCACGCTGGTCACCCGCATCACCAGCGATGTGAACCAGCTGCAAAACGGCGTAAACATGACGCTGCGCCTTTTGCTGCGCTGCCCGTTTATTGTCATCGGCGCGCTGATTCTGGCGTTTGTCATCAGCCCCACCATGGGGTTCTGGTTCGTGCTGGTCACGCTGGCCATCTCGCTGGTGGTCTGGCTGATCATGCGGGTGACGGTGCCCCAGTACCGCGCCGCCCAGAATACGCTGGACAAAGTGACCCTGCTGACCCGCGAAAATTATGTGGGTGCCCGCGTGGTGCGCGCCTTTGCACGGCAGGATGACGAAATTGCGGATTTTACCGCCGTGAACGACAAACTGAAAACTTTCCAGCTGACCGCCGGGCGCATTTCCGCTTTGATGACCCCGCTGACCTATCTCATCGTCAACCTGGGCGTGATCGCCATCCTGATGCGCGGCGGGCTGCAGGTAAACAGCGGCGCGCTGACCCAGGGCGAGATCATTGCCCTAATCAACTATATGAACCAGATCCTTATCAACCTGCTGCGCATTGCCGATCTGGTGGTTTCTGTCACCCGCGCACTGGCCAGCGGCATCCGTGTTTCGGAGATTCTGAGCACCAAATCCACGATGACCGACCCCGCCGCGGCCGCCCTTGCCCCGGCAGCGGGCGCCCCGGCCGTTGCATTTGACCATGTGGGCTTTACCTACCACGGTGCCGGTGCCCCCAGCCTGACGGACATCAGCTTTGCCGCCCAGAACGGCCAGACCATCGGCGTGATCGGCGGCACGGGCAGCGGCAAATCCACCCTGATCAACCTGATTCCCCGCTTTTATGACTGCACCAGCGGTAGCGTTGAACTGTTTGGCCATGCCGTGCAGCAGTACGGTTTTGCCCAGCTGCGCCAGATGATCGGCATTGTGCCGCAGCGCGCCGTGCTGTTTACCGGCACCATCCGGGACAACATGCAATGGGCCTGCCCCGATGCCACCGATGAGCAGATCTGGCAGGCCCTGGAGATTGCCCAGGCGGCGAACTTTGTGCGCGGCAAGCCCAAAGGGCTGGATGAACCGGTGGAGACCGCCGGGCGCAATTTCAGCGGCGGCCAGCGCCAGCGCCTGACCATTGCCCGCGCGCTGGTGCCTCACCCCCAGGTACTGATTTTGGACGACAGTTCCTCCGCCCTGGATTTTGCCACGGACGCTGCTTTGCGCAAAGCGCTGAAAGAGCAGACCCATGGCATGACGGTATTTATTGTTTCCCAGCGCGCTTCCGCTGTGCAGCGTGCGGACCGCATTCTGGTGCTGGATGACGGCAATCTGGTGGGCAGCGGCACCCATGCCAACCTGCTGAAAACCTGCGATGTTTACCGCGAGATCTGCCTGAGCCAGCTGAGCCGCGAGGAGGTGGAAAAGACCCTATGAGCAATGCAAAGAAAAAGCGTGTTTCCCTGCGGGGCAGTAAAGGCACCATTCAGCGCGTGTTAAAGCTGATCCAGCCGTACCGCGGTTTGGTGCTGTTCACCCTGCTGCTTGCCGCCGTTACCGTTCTTACCACGCTGTACGCCCCCATTCTTTCGGGCCGCGGCGTGGACCTGATTGTGGGCCAGGGCAATGTCAACTTCCCTGCCCTGGGCAAGATTGCCATCCAGTTTGGCGTTACCGTGTGTGTCACCTCCATCTGCCAGTGGCTGATGAACATGGTGAACAACCGCATCACCTTCCAGGTGGTGCGCGACATCCGCGTGCAGGCGTTCCAGCACATGGAGATTTTACCCCTGAGCTATATGGATGCCCACAAGCCCGGCGACGCCATCAGCCGCATCAACACCGATGTGGAGCAGTTCAGTGACGGCCTGTTGATGGGCTTTACCCAGCTGTTCACCGGCATTCTGACCATTGTGGGCACTTTGGGCTTTATGCTTTCCATTGACTGGCGCATTACCCTGATCGTTGTGGTTCTCACCCCGCTTTCCATCTTTGTGGCAAAGTTCATTGCGGAGCATACCTATGATATGTTCCGCGTACAGAGCGAGACCCGCGCCGAGCTGACCGGTCTGGTGGACGAGCTGATCGGCAACGAGCATCTTGTCCGCGCCTTCGGTTACGAAAGCCGCGCCGAGGAGCGCTTTGACAAGATCAACGCCGATCTGCAGATCTGCGGCGTAAAGGCCACCTTCTTTTCCTCCATCACCAACCCTGCCACCCGCTTTGTCAACGCGCTGGTGTATGCGGCGGTCGGCGTGGTGGGCGCGCTGGTTGCCATTGGCGGCGGCATTACGGTCGGCGAGCTTTCGGTTCTGCTGAACTATGCCAACCAATACACCAAGCCGTTCAATGATATTTCCGGCGTTATGACCGAGCTGCAGAACGCCCTGGCCTGTGCGCAGCGTGTGTTCGACTTTATTGACGAAGACCCCATCCTGCCCGATGCCCTCGATGCCGTTAACCTGCCCCACGGTGCAGGCAGTGTGGAGTTTGAGCATGTCAAGTTCCGCTATGTGCCGGATGTGCCCTTGATTGAAGACATGAACCTGCGCGTTCAGCCCGGCCAGCGCATTGCCCTGGTCGGCCCCACCGGCTGCGGCAAAACCACCCTGGTCAACCTGCTGATGCGCTTTTACGAGATCAACGGCGGCACCCTGAAGGTGGACGGCCACCCCATTGACACCGTAACGCGGGATTCGCTGCGCGGCAACCTGGGTATGGTCTTGCAGGAAACCTGGCTGAAAGCCGGTACTGTGGCAGATAACATTGCTTACGGCAAGCCGGACGCCACCCGCGAGGAGATCATCGACGCCGCCAAGCGTGCCCGCGCCCACAGCTTTATCTGCCGCCTGCCCCAGGGCTATGATACCGTAATTGCCGAGGACGGCGGCAACATCAGCCAGGGCCAGAAGCAGCTGCTTTGCATTGCCCGTGTTATGCTGCGCAAGCCGCCCATCCTGATTCTGGATGAAGCAACCTCCAGCATTGATACCCGTACCGAAGTGCTGGTTCAGGATGCCTTTGAGGAACTGATGAAAGGCCGCACCAGCTTTATTGTGGCGCACCGCCTTTCCACCATCAAAAACGCCGATCAGATCCTTGTGATGAAAGCTGGCAACATTATTGAGCGCGGCACCCACGAGGAGCTGCTGGCCAGGGGCGGCTTTTACGCCAACCTGTATGCAAGCCAGTTTGCCAAGGCGTAACGCCTGCCCCGCTGCATAACCCCAACGAAGGCAACACCGCACAATTCCCGCCTTACGGCTTAAGCACCGCTCCGACGGCTGCGGCACCTCGCTCGCCGTATCGGCACTTAGAATTATGCGGTATTGCCCTAAATATCAAATGGCCCGGCTGCAAATGCAGTGCGGGCCGTTATTTTTAGTTTTGCTGTATATCCTGTACGTCATCGGTGAATTTTGTTTGACGCAGACGGACGCAGGGATTATAATAAATGCGGTGTAATTTGCCGGAATTTGTCACAGCCTGGCGTTCCGGCTCAAGGTGCAGTCATACGCTGCCCTGCAAGTAGAGAGGAAAAGAGGAATATTTATGTCCAAAACGTCCATTCCCAAAAACTATCATGATCTTTTGGGCCTGTACGATACCCAGCGGGCCATCGGCATCATCAAAACCATCTTTCAGGAAAAGCTGTGTGCCGCCCTGCACCTGAAGCGCGTTACCGCCCCGCTGTTTGTTTTGAACGGCAGCGGCCTGAACGATGATCTGAACGGCGTGGAGCGCCCCGTCAGCTTTGATGTACCCTGCCTGGATGAGCGTGCTGAAGTTGTGCACAGCCTGGCCAAATGGAAGCGCTATGCCCTTGCTGAGTATGGGTTCCGCCCCGGCCAGGGCCTTGTGACCGACATGAACGCCATCCGCCGCGACGAAGAGCTTGACAACCTGCACAGCATTTATGTAGACCAGTGGGACTGGGAGAAGGTCATCACCGCGAAGGACCGCACCCTGCCCTTTTTGCAGGAAACCGTGCGCGATATTGTGGATGCCGTTTGCTCCACTGCGGACGAGCTGCGCTGGAAGTTCCCGGAGCTGAAAGCCATCCGCCTGACCCGTGAGCCGACCTTTATCACCACCCAGGAGCTGGAAGACCTGTACCCCGACCTGACCCCCAAAGAGCGCGAAAACGCCTTTACCCGCGCCCATGGCACCGTCTGCATCATGCAGATCGGCGGCCAGCTGAAAAGCGGCATCCGCCACGATGGCCGTGCCCCTGACTATGATGACTGGACGCTGAACTGCGATATTCTGTTTTGGCACAAAGCGCTGGGCTGTGCACTAGAGCTTTCCAGCATGGGCATCCGTGTGGACCCGGCCGCCATGACCCGCCAGCTGGAAGCCGCAGGCTGCCCGGAGCGTGCGGAACTGCCGTTCCACAAAATGCTGCTGGAAGGCAAGCTGCCCCTGACGATGGGCGGCGGCATTGGCCAGAGCCGCCTGTGCATGTTGCTGCTGGGCAAAGCCCACATCGGCGAAGTGCAGGTCAGCCTGTGGGATGCCGAGACCAAAGCCGTGTGCGAGCGCGCTGGTGTGCAGCTGCTGTAATATTTGCAGTGAGCGACCTTCTTGATGCCCCGGACAAGCTGTTACGGCTTTGGGAGAATAGCCCAAAGTGCTTTGCAGGTCGGCCATCTCCGCCTGAGAGCTGTCCCTGCGGTCCGTTTTGCCCCAAAGGCATCCCCCTTCTCCAAACGAATCAGTCGCCCAAAATAAAAACGCAATCCCTCGGATTCTATACGATCCGGGGGATTTTAACATTTCTGCGGCAAGCCAGGCCCTCTATGGCCAGGAACAAGGGTCTGCCACAAAATCTTCAATTACATCCATCAAATGGATGGGTTCCAGCTGCCCCTGTGTGCACAGCTGCGCCAGGCGCTGTGCCTGTTGGGTATTGGTGCAAATATCTGGGACAAATGCAATCTGCCGCCAACCATCCGGTACCCGCTTTTGGGCCGCAATTCCAAAAGCAGTATAGCGGCCAAGTTCACAGCTGAACAGGGTTTGTTCCACCGCAAGATACTGGTAAATCGTTCTCGGCCCCCTTCCACAGCCCAAACAGTTTCCCCACCATACCGCAGACATCCATTTTTTAACAGTTCTTACAATTCTTGACAAATTATAAAAGTCATATTAAAATAGTGGCATGTTTTGCGGCACATTTCGGGATGTTTCCTGTCGGGGGATCACGTTGCCCCTGGCAGCGGTGGGGTCTTTCCTGTTTCCCCATCGCCTTATGGAAACATCATGTGAATTGTAGCAGAGGCTGCCAGAATTGTAAACCATCAAATCTGAGAAACGCCCTTTTAGGCTTTCCCAGATTTGGGAAATGGAGGAGGTTTATGCAAGAATCTATTGTGGAAACGTTGAAAAATATGAAATCCGAACAAAACTTGACCCTGCAGCAAATCTCCAGTGCAAGTGGGGTGCCCCTCAGCACCGTAAACCGCATTTTGAGCGGCCAGACCGAGAATCCCAGCTTCCGTGATGTCGCCGCGATCGTTGCCGCCATGGATGGCTCGCTGGATGCGATCACCGGCCTACAAAAGTTGGAGAGCGAAAACGGCCAGTTGCTGGATTCCAACGTGATGCAGCTGCTGCTTTCCATGCAGAACCATTATGCCAAAACCCTGGACGCCACCCGTCAGCAGTACATGCGGGAGCTTGAGAACAAAGACAAGCAGTACCGGGATATCCTTACCGATAAAAACCGCTGGCTGCGCCGCATGTTTTTTTGCCTGATCGGCATGCTGGCTGTCATCTCGTTTTTGCTCATCGTTGATTTTATCAACCCCACCATTGGCGTTTTCCATACCTGAGCCATTCGGCGGCCTGCCTTTTGCAAGGCGGCGTTCTTCCCTGTCTATATCTCACTTATCCCTGTTTTATTTTTCGGCACCGGCGGTGTACCTCCTTTCACCGCCGGTGCCTTTTTTCATCCTTTTTTGCTCTGCGATGCCTTGACGAAAGCCCTGATTTTTTCGTATAATAAAAAGGTTGTCGCCCAATAAAAACCTTTGCGGCGGGCGGCGGCAATTCATTGTAATTCATTGGAGGGTATCACGTTTTGAGCTTGAACACTGAAACTTTGAACACGATCCTTGCCCCGTATATCCGCAGCCTGACCGATGGCGAAACCGCAGAAAATGGCGTTTGGGAAGCCATCAACTGCTTTGGCACAAACTGGGATATCGACGCGGTGGATTTTCCTGCCATGTTTGCCCAGGCCACACAGCAGGCCCGTGCCGTGATGGACACGCCCGCCCTGCAGCCCATTGGCGGCATGCAGGCCCTGATGATGCGCCCCACGGAAGTTGAGCTTGTGCGCGAGTGTTTTCGCTGGCTGTTCAATGATGATGACGGTGACCTGAAAAAACGCCAGGGCCGCGTGGAAATGTTTGCCGACCAGGTCAACGGCCGTTTCCGCCGTTGCCTGCCGCGCATGGCCAAGTTCACTCAGACGGCCGGCAGCGCCGCGCTGTACCTGAGCCTGCTGGAGCCGGAGGATAACTACTTCTTTGTTCCCGCCGAAGCCAAAGCCTGGGCCGCCTATTTCGGCTATGACGAAGACTTTGGCACCGGCGCGGCCTTTAACCTGACCCAATATTACGCCATGTGCGATGACCTGCTGACCGAGCTGCCCAAATACGATGAGCTGACCCGCCTGCACACCGAGCGGCTGAAAAACACCATGCACGGCATCAATGACCAGCTGCATCTGCTGGTGTATGATATCATGCACAGCGCCTATGTAAACGGCTATTACCCCAAGGGCTTTTCCCGCACGGCAACCGCCAAGGAACGCACCAAGGCCGTGAAACAGAAAGCCGAGCGCGCCGACCTGTGCATGCAGATCGCCGAAAAGGAGCAGAAATTGCAGGAGCTGCTGGCAAGCCCCACTGCCCTGCCCGACCTGACCGGCTGCGAAGTAACCCACAAGATGTTCGGCGTGGGCAAGGTATTGCCCTCTACGGATCAGTTCCTGGTGATCGACTTTAACGGCCAGCAGAAAAAGTTCAGCACCACCACCTCCATGACCAGCGGCTACCTGACTGCCAGCGACCCTGCCGTGATGGAGCAGATGCAGGACTACCAGGCATACACCAAAGAAAAAGACCAGTTGGAAAAAGAGCTGAAAACTATGAAGAGCAACTTACTCAATATGGGCTAAGATCTGCTTCCCGTATTTGCCATTCAGTCCATCTCATTTTCCTGAATATACCGCCCCCCGGCTCAGGGCTGACCCTGTGCCGGGGGTACTTTTTACCTTTTTGTGCTACAAAATATAGGATTGATACAAAAATATCCCGGCAGTTATAAAACTGCCGGGATATTTTGGAGCTGGCGACAGGAATCGAACCTGCAACCTGCTGATTACAAATCAGCTGCTCTGCCAATTGAGCTACGCCAGCACGGCTAAGAAATCCTTAGGTTGTATCTGAAAAGTCGAAAATATCGTCTATTTCTACAAACGTAGCCGGATTTTGCGTGAAAGAGCCTTAAGTCCTGCTTGTGTTTGCGAAATATCCGTCATTTTCTTTGATACCTTGGGAATACCTAAGTATTCTAGCACATGTTGCGGCACCTTGTCAATGCCGAATTATGGGGCAGTAGCGCTCCGAACGGCGCTTATTCTGCCGCGGCCAGGGCGGCCTGCAGCGCGCAGTAATCTTCCAGCGTCAGCTGCTCCGGGCGCAGGCGGATATCCAACCCGGCGGCCTGCAATGCAGCGTTCACTTTAGCTTTGGAGATGCCCAGGCCGTTCGCCACGGCATTGGCCGCGGTCTTGCGCCGCTGAGAAAATGCTGCCCGGATCAGGCGGAACAGCCCGGCTTCGTCCCCGTTGGGCGGGGTAACAGGCGGTGTGGTGTGGACATCCAGCTGGATGACCGCGCTGGTCACTTTGGGGGCAGGGTAAAAGCTGCCCGGCTGCACAGTAAACAGCAGCTTGGGTTTGGCGTAATAAGCCACCGCATAGCTGATTGCCCCCGCCTCACGCGTGCCAGGGGCGGCACACAGGCGCTGTGCAGCCTCTTTCTGCACCATGACGGTAATGTTGCGGATGGGCAGTTTTTCTTCCAATAAGCGCATCAGAATGGGGCTGGTGATGTAATACGGCAGGTTGGCGCAGACGGCAACGGGCTTATCACCAAATTCTTCCACCAGTAGGGTGCGCAGGTCCACTTTCAGCACATCTTCCAGCACCAGCTTAAAGTTCTCGTACTCGGCCATTGTCTCGGCCAGGATCGGCGGCAGGCGCTTGTCCACTTCGATCGAAACTACCTTATCCGCGCGTTTGCACAGCTGTTCTGTCAGCACACCGATACCGGGGCCGACTTCCAGCGCACCCCAGCCGGGGCCAATGCCGGCGGCTTCCGCAATGCGGGGGCAGATGCCGGGGTTGATGATAAAATTTTGGCCGAACCCCTTGGAAAGTGCAAAGTCGTGTCGTGCGCACACATCACGAATGGTGGAAAGGTCCGTCAGGTTTGGCATGGGGCTGGCACTCCGTTTCTTCTTATACTGTGTTTAGGGCAATACCGCATAATTCTAAGTGCCGATACGGCGAGCGAGGTGCGGCAGCTGCTAAGCCAAAAGCGCAGATAATACTGGATGCTGCAAAGGTGAGCGCCGCCAGTGGCGGATGCAGCGAACCGAAGCAGGGGCAGCGGTCGCAGAGTGCGAGGGGCTTTTGCCCCCGAAGCACGATGCGGGTACCGCAACCCGACATTATCGAGCATTTTGGCAACGCAGATGCCGTGCCGCAGCCGCCGGAGCGATGCTTAAGCCGCAAGGCGGGAATTGTGCGGTGTTGCCTTAGGGTATATCTCAGGCTGGGTCTCCCCTGCCCGCTTACTGGCCATTGGCGCCGGAAATGGCATTGATAGCCTTGGTGATCTGAGGGTCGTTATCGACAGTAAAGTCGTAATAGCTGCTCTGTTCATCGTTGGTCAGGCTGGCGTCCACATCCGGGGTCAGGCCGGTGCCGTTCCAGTTTTTGCCCTCGTTATCCAGCAGAATGCCCACGGTGATTACCACCGCGCTGCCGTCCGAAAGGCTTTGCGGGTCGCTGAGCAGAACACCTTTGCCCGCCGTGGTGCTGCCCACGATGGTGGCCCCGGCCATTTTACGCAGAGCGTTGGCAAACAGCTCCGCACCGGATGCCGTGCTGCCGTTGACCAGGCAGACCATGGGCAGGGTAATCTCGTTTTCGTCAGACATACGCAGGTCTGTCACATTGCCGCCCTTATCCTGGCTCTGGGCAATCAGACCAGAGGGCACGCAGTAATCTGTGGCAACAAGGGCAGCGTTCAGGTTTTCGCCGCTGTTATCGCGCAGGTCAAAAATCAGCGAGGTAGCCCCCTGGTTGGTCAGGCTGTTGACAGCATTGCGGAATTCCACCGCCGTGCCTGAGGTAAAGGAATCAATGCGCAGGTAGCCAACGCCGTTATCCATCAGGCGCACCGTGCTGATGCTGGGGGTGGTATAGTTGGCGTGGGTAATTTCAAAGCTCTGCTCTTCCCGCAGGGGGGTCAGGTATTTGATGTTGACGGTGCTGCCTTCCTCCCCCAACAGGGCGGAGGTCATGGCGGCGGTATCGCTCATGCTGCGGGTGCTGGTATCGCCGATAGCGGTGATAAAGCCGCCGACTTCCAGACCAACGTTGGTAGCGGGGGTGTTATCATACACACGGATGATGCGCGCATAGCCGGAGGACGGATCCTTGACAACGGCAACGCCAATGCCCATCAGGCGGCCATTGGCAAGACCGACTCTTTCACTGTAGGCCTTGGCGGAATAATAGCGGGCGTACCGGTCGCTGATGCCCAGCATATAGCCGGATGCAATGGTATCGTTCAGCGTATCATCGTTGATATCAAAGTACTCATTGGCGCGCACATAGCGGTCCACTTCGGACAGCTTGTTATACATGCGCTCCTTGTTTTTAACACTGGAAACCGTATTGTTGAACATGTTCATGGATACGGTCATGGTCATGGAAAAGGTCACGGCCATTGCAATCAGCGTGACGGTTGCGGCCACACCAAGACTGACTTTTTTGCTCATAGCGAAAATGTGCTCCCTTGCGTAAAAGTTGTGCGTTGCTGCCGGATCAAAGCAGTGCCATAAACGCCGTTGCGGCAAGGCTTGCCACCATCAAGACGGCGATCACCAGGCAGACAATGCGCACAACAAGCTTATGTTTTTGCTGGTTCATCGAAATTGATCTCCTTCAGGCTGTCAGGCCTAAGGCATAACTGAAAATAAAGTGTCGGCTGGCGCTTTTTCAGCTACACCATAACATTAGTGCGGAACATAGTTCAGCGGGTTGGTGCGCGCACCGTTCACACGCAGTTCCAGGTGCAGGTGGTTGCCGGTGGAGTTGCCGGTGGTGCCAACATGGCCGATGACATCCCCCTGCGAAACGTTCTGGCCCACACTGACCGGCGGGGTGCTGTTCATGTGGGCGTACAGGGTAGCATAGGTGTTGCCCTGGTCGTCGGTGCCGTGGTAAATCATGACATAGTTGCCATAGCTGTAGTGCCAGCCGGACACGGTGACAACGCCGCTTGCCACAGCGCGGATGTTGGTGCCGCCGGGCGCGGCAAAGTCAACGCCCTTGTGGCCGCCGCTGCCATACTGGCAGGAGATATACTTATAGCTCGGCAGCGGGCAGATAAAGTTCAGCGAGCAGCTGATGGGCGCATTGGCGTAGTTCCTTTGGGTCTGGGCAATCAGAGATTTCAGGTAAGCGTCATATTCATCAGCAGCCTTATCGAACTCTGCCTGTTTATCACTCTTGGCTTCTTCCAGAGCCTGCTCCTGCGCTGCGGCGGCGGAGATGCTGGCATCCTGGGCCTGAATGTTGCTGGCCAGCTCCTGGGTTTTGCTGTCCAGCTGGCTTTTCTGGTTCTGCAGCTCTTCTTCGTCCGCTTCCAGCGATGCCTTCGCTTCTTCCAGCTGGGTGCGCTCGTTGGTCAGCTCAATGCCCTGCTGTTCCAGATCCTCGCAGGCCTGGGTGTTGGCATCCGAAATATCCTGCAGCACCTGGTCAAAGGTCAACAGCTGATAAATGTTTTCCGCCGTGGAAAGCAGCGCAATACCGCCGCCCTGGTCCAGCATCTGCATACTAACGACCTGCTCTTTATATTTTGCCCAGCGGTCATCGTATTCTGCCTGCTTCTGGTCAATTTCAGCCTGCTTATCGGTGATCTGCTGTTCTTTTTCCACGATCTGTGCGCTGATATCATCAATTTGGTCATTCAGCGCATTGATCTGGCCCTTGATGGTGTTTTTCTCCTGCACAAGCAGCTGTTTTTGCTGCTCGGCTTCGGCTTTATCGCTGGCAACGTCTTTCAGCTGCTGGCGGATCTGGTCCAGTTCCGACTGCAGCTCGTTCTTTTTGTTTTCCAGCTCTTTTTGCTTATCATCGGCATGGGCCGGCATGGCAGCATTCAGGCACAGCGCCGCGGCAACCACAGCAGCCATCAGCGCAGCCCCTGCGCGCCGCACATTGCGGCGGATGGCAATGGACATTTTCAACTTTCCCCCTTTGGTGGGATGCGGGTAAAACGGGTTTTGGCGGTTCAAAAAGCTCAAGGCAAGCGCCGGGTGCTCAGACCTGCAGATGTTTGCGGATGCTGGTTGCAGTGCCAATGCCGCACAGCACAAAGCCAAACAGCATAAAGCCCAGCACAACATAATACCACAGGTCCTGCAGCGGCAGCAGTGTGCCGCCAAACATTGCCGTCAGGTTGGTGGGGTTCTTGCCGTACCATTCATACACGGCATAGTATCCGCCGCACACAATGGCGGAAGCGATCAGCGCGGAGATCAGGCCGGAGGTAACACCCTCCACAAAGAACGGGAACCGGATAAAGCCGTTGGTTGCACCAACCAGCTTCATAATGCCAATCTCCTTGCGGCGGTTGAACACGGTAATTTTGATGGTGTTGCTGATGACCACCACGCTGACGATGGCCAGCACGATGACCAGGCCATAGCAGACATAAGTAACCGCCTTTTGCAGCGAAACAAACAGATCCGACATGGCCTGCGGCGAGTTGACCGCGCGCACGCCGTCCACATTCTGTAATGCTGCGGCCACGCTGGAGATGTTGGCCGGGTCATCGGCACGCACCACATAGTTGGCCAGCAGCGGGTTATCGTTCTGGAACATCTCTTTCAGGTTGGTGTAGCCTTCCAGGCGCTGGCTGTACTCGTCCAGCATCTGGTCTTTGGAGATGAACTCCACCCCGGCCACATGCGGAATGCTGCGGATGGCTTCCTCCACGGCGGCGGTATCAGCGTCATCATTGATGAACGCAACCGTTTCGTTCTGCTCACCGATATAGGCCACCATGGAATCAATATTAGCGCCGAACAAAAATGCTGCGCCAACCAAAATCATACAGACGATCAACACGCCCATAGAGGCAAGCGTCATCATTTTGTTTGCCTTGAGGTTATGCAGGCCCTGCCCCACGAGGTAGGTAAAACTGGAAAAACGCATGGTCTACCCCTCCTTAATCCTCATACTCGTATTCATCATCGTTCTGGCGGGCAGCAAGCCATTCTTCGTACTCCTGCGCCACTTCGGGGTGGGCGGTATCAGATGCCACATGCCCGTTGGCCAACGTGATGATTCGGTTGTTATACTTGGCGGCCAGCTTGTGCACCAGCTCATGCTCATGGGTAACAACCACAACGGTGATATGCACTTTATTGATGGCCTCGAACAGCTGCATGATATCCATGCTCATTTCGGGGTCAATGTTGCCGGTAGGCTCGTCCGCAATGATCAGCTTGGGGCCATGGGCCAGGGCGCGGGCCACGGCAACGCGCTGCTGCTCGCCGCCGGAAAGCTCATCCGGCAGGCGGTCCATCTTATCCTCCAGGCCAACCAGGCTGAGGGCGAACGGTACACGGTTCTTGATGGTTTTGTTATTGATGTTGGTCACGCGCATGGCAAAAGCCACGTTCTCGTACACCGTCATGGTGGGGATCAGGCGGAAATCCTGGAACACCGCGCCCATCTGGCGGCGCAGATAAGGCACCTTGCGGCGCTTGATGGTGGTCAGGTCCTGATCGTTGATATAAATTTTGCCCTCGGTGGGCTTTTCTTCCATCTGGATCAGTTTGAGGAATGTGGATTTGCCCGCGCCGGAATGGCCCAGGATAAAAACGAATTCCCCTTCATCAATGTGGATGTTGATATCTTCCAACGCCACATTTTCATCATTTTGGGTTTCATATACTTTGGTAACATGTTCAAAATCGATCATGAATGGCGCTCCTAAAGCAATACAGTACTTCCCGGCCATGGCGTGCAAAATGGTACACTACACCCCAGGGCAAAACGATACATTTAATAATGTACCATAGGAAGCCCGCCCCGTCAAGATTCCGTGCAGCGGGTGCCTTGTGGAATATATCGCATTTTCGTCAATTTTGTATCTTTGGGCAATTTGTGGAAACTTTGTAAATTTTACGACCTGTGCGGGCTGTGTATGGCTATAGACTTGCCTTTATGCTTATCCATCCGCCCCTTTTTCTGTTCTCCCCTCTCCTATTTTTCTTCATCCATCCGTTTTGTTTTCCTGCATTCCACTTATCCGCTCATCTTCTCTTCCAGCAAACCTGCAACAAAAAACGCGCCCACCAAGTAGGGGGGCGCGGAAAAAGCGCTTATAGGATATTTTAGTAACGGGCAGGGTCAGAGGAAAGATACTTTTTGACCATCAGGGCTACCTTGAACACAATCGCATCGTCAAACTTGCGCAGATCCAGGCCGGTCAGCTTCTTGATCTTTTCCAGGCGGTAAACCAGCGTGTTGCGGTGCACAAACAGACCACGGCTGGTTTCGGAAACGTTCAGGTTGTTCTCAAAAAAGCGCTGGATGGTGAACAGCGTTTCAGAGTCCAGCGAATCAATGCTGTCCTGCTTGAATACTTCGCGCAGGAATGCTTCGCACAGGGTGGTAGGCAGCTGATAAATCAGGCGGGCAATGCCCAGGTGATCATAGCTGATGACCTGCTTTTCGGTATCAAATACCTTACCAACTTCCATGGCGATCTGCGCCTCTTTAAAGGAGGAGGCCAGATCCTTGATGTTGCTGATGGGGGTGCCGATGCCGACAACTGCCTTGATATAATGTTCGCCCTGCAGGGTATCCACAATGGAAGCTGCCAGCTTTTCCATATCGCGGGTATTGTTATCAGGGCGGATTTCTTTCACCAGCACGGTATCTGTTTCGCTGATGTTGAACACGAAGTCTTTCTGTTTATCCGGGAACAGGCTGCTGACCACATCATAAGCGGAAATATCATTGCCGGAGGTAACGCGGATCAACAGAACCACGCGCTGCACATCCGAAACAAAGTGCAGCTCCCGCGCTTTGGCGTAAATATCACCGGGCAGGATATTATCCAGCACCACATTCTTGATGAAATTGGTTTTATCAAACTTTTCATCGTGGTACTGCTTGATGCTCTGCAGGCTGATGGACAGCAGCGAAGCAAACTGGGCGGCAGTGGGATCGTTGCCTTCCACAAACACAGCATAATCGTTATGTTTTGCGTTGGAGAACTGGTGGTAGGCATAACCGTCCTTTTCAAAGGCATCCCCGGCCGTCAGGCGGGCAACAGCAAAGCCTTCCCGCATTTCGCCGATCTGCCCCAGCTCGGAGCAGGCGATGACGGCTCCCGTTTCGTCCACCACGCCTACCACGCGGTCGATCGCGTCCTTCATCTGGTAGACCACGTTCTGGAATACCCTGTTTGCCATAATACTGCCTCTCCTTCATGTTTATATGCAAATTGACAATGGCCGAACAGAAGCTCCCATCGGCTCATTGCTGTTATTTTGACACAAATAGATTTAACTACAATGTATATTTTACACAATCAGGTTGACTTTTGCAACATATTTCAACGAAAAACTCAATATTTTCTTGGTTAATTTGGATTTTTTAGCAAAATATGTTGGTTTTGCAGTGGTTTTCCATTTGGTCAAATTGCCAAAGCGGGGATTATTTCTGCTTTTTTTGGCTGTTTTCGGCCTGCTGCATGGCACCGGTGCCGCCTTCTACCACGCCGCGGCGCTGGAACACATAAGTAATGCTATGCAAAAAGATTTTTGCATCGTTCAGGAAAGTGATGTCAGCGGCATACTCACCGTCATAGCGGGCTTTCACATCAATCGGCAGCTCATCGCGGCCATTGATCTGGGCCAGACCGGTCAGACCGGGGCGGATGTCATTGGCATGCACGGCATCGCGCGCGGCAATCAGGTCATACTGATTATACAGCGCCGGGCGCGGGCCGATGATGGACATCTGCCCTGCCACAATGTTATAGATCTGCGGCAGCTCATCCAGGCTGGTGCGGCGCAGGAACGCCCCACTTTTGGTGATATAGCTGTCTGCGTTTTTCAGCAGGTGGGTGGGCACATCGTGGGGGGTATCCCCACGCATGGTGCGGAACTTTAAGATATTAAAGCATTTTTTGCCGCGGCCAACCCGGCGCTGCTTAAAGAACACCGGTCCCGGCGAATCTTTTTTGATCCACAGGGCAATAATTCCCATTGGGATCGCCAGCACCACACAGGCTGCCAGCGACAAAATCAGGTCAAGCAAACGCTTGATGCAGGATTTATACATAAGTCAAGCCTCCTTGGGGAAGGTTTTGCGCCCGCAGGCCCCGGCCAGGCCGCCGTCACTGGGCGTTCTGCTGGGTGGAATGCTGTTCGTCCAGCGCCTTTTGCAGCTCTTCCTTATCAATGGTTTCAGTGTTGCCATGGGCGGCGCTTACGGTGTGGTCCTCGTTCACCACGCGGTTGGGGTGATAAGTGCCCACCATGCGCTGCAGGCTGAGCACCACACCCTCGTCATTATGCTCCGCATCGTGACGCAGGTTCTGCAGCTCCTCATAGAATGCCGCCAGGTCAATCTGCATGGGCGGAGCAATAAAGATTTTATCGTGGGCGGTTTTGGTCATGCGGTCCTGCTCGGAATCCAGCATCAGCTCCTCGTACAGCTTTTCGCCGGGGCGCAGGCCCGTCACCTTGATTTCCATGTTTACGTTCGGCTCATAACCATAGAACCGGATCAGCCGGGTGGCCAGGTCCATGATTTTGACCGGCTCACCCATATCCAGCACATAGATGCTGCCGCTCTGGGCCAGACCGCCGGCCTGCAGCACCAGCTGGGCAGCTTCCGGGATCGTCATAAAGTAGCGCACGATGTCCGGGTGGGTGATGGTAACGGGGCCGCCGTTCTTGATCTGCTCTTCAAACAGCGGGATCACGCTGCCATGGCTGCCCAACACATTGCCAAAGCGCACGGCCATGCACTTCATGGAAGTGTTCTTAGCAAAGGTCTGGATCAGCATTTCGCAGATGCGTTTGGTGCAGCCCATAACATTGGTAGGATTGACCGCCTTATCGGTCGAAAGCTGCACAAAGCGCTCCACCCCATGCTCCGCCGCGCTGGTCAGCAGGTTTTTGGTGCCGAACACGTTGTTTTTAACGGCTTCCGCCGGGCTTACTTCCATCAGCGGCACATGCTTGTGGGCAGCCGCATGGAACACAACGGATGGATGATAGGTTTCAAACACTTCATCCAGACGCTTGATATCGCGGATGGAGCCGATCAGCGTGACAACGTTGATATCTGCACCGTATTTATTGCGCAGCTCCATTTCCAGCTCATAGGCGCAGTTTTCGTAAATATCGAAAATCAACAGCTGGCGCGGGCGGTAGCGCATGATCTGGCGGCACAGCTCACTGCCGATGGAGCCGCCGCCGCCCGTGACCAGAACCACCTTGTCATGCAGGTATTCCGAGATCTGGGCGCTGTTCAGCTGCACTTCATCGCGGGAAAGAAAGTCCGAGGTGTTCAGTTCACGCAGACCTGCCACCACCGGCTTGCCGTTGGCATCCACCGCCTGCGGGTCAGACAGCATCCGCACGCGGCAATGGGTGGAGTTGCACAAGTTGATCACTTCGTTCAGGCGCTCGCCTTTCAGCGTGGTGATGGCGATGATGATCTCCACAATATGGTACTTGCGCACCAATTCCGGGATATCCGAAATGGTGCCGCGCACCGGCACGCCCTGCACGCGCAGGCCTTTTTTGGTCAGGT
>OLND01001480.1_pt1 | contig 24146 bp, 20 predicted proteins | sample 1672031 | NCBI WGS metagenome assembly OLND01 (sample SAMEA3136638, study PRJEB25190) | human gut metagenome | biome: human gut; feature: human-associated habitat; material: faeces | place: Austria | collected 2013 | reverse complement strand
ATCTATCGGGGATTAAAGGTCGGAGGTGTAAGCCGTTAGTACGACTGGGCAGTTATAAGCCCATGACCTTTAGGTCGTGGGTAGTTGATTTACCAGCTCTTATCCTCACTTTACCTATCCTTACTCCTTTTTGAAGCAGCCTGTTCATATTCGCCAGGCTTTCCGGACGTACATAAACTTCTACTTCGTTTTTTAATCGGGCAAATGTATCTGCATAAACTTTTTGCAGGTTTCTTCCCTTTAAATAAATAGTCTTTAGATGCTCATTTTCACAAAAAGCTTCTTTCTCTATACTATGCAGTCTGGAATTACGGCTTTTTCCTAAAGTAATCTTCTCTAGTCGCCTGCATCCGGCGAGTGCTTCTTTTTCCAGAACCCGAATACAATCTGGTAGCGTAAGTGAGCGCATTTTTCTACAATCGCAAAAAGCTCTCGGTGCTACTCTTTCTATAAAATAATAATAATCACCGATTTTTACCTGCGCCGGAATCTGAATCTGACTGGTATCTTCTATATAATATAATAACCGAACGCTTCCATTCTTTATGGACGGATTTAGAATTTCATAGCGATTTCCTTCTACCTCGGCTATCCGGCCTGCCGGATTTGAAAACTCCCAGCTTGCATGAATTTCTTCATCTTGCGTTACTGTTTCCGGATGGTTATCCCAGCGTAACGTATATCCCTTTTTCTTTAACTTGGGATACTCTATTAAGTCTCCGTAATGGTATTGCTTTTCTTTTATTTTTTCTTCTAATTGTTCGTCCTGTAAACCGTTATTGCTTTCCGATAATCGTTCATAGATACATACGTTATATTCATTGTAAACAGATGAAAAAACCGCATGAACTTCCATATTTTCTTTTACACTGTCAAAGGTTTTATCCCAGCCTTCAAAGATATAATGCCATACTGCATCCTGCTGTTTTACCGGGCTTTGCGGTGCATGTGCTTCCTGCCCATATAGAACTTCTTCTTTTTTTAATACTGTGCCGTCTTCATGAAAAAAAGCTACTGTAAAAAAGCGTTCCCTCTCCTCAAAGACAGCCTTTGCCATCGTATCTTTTTCTATATGAGAAAGGTCATTATTCCAGCCTTTAAAAATATAATAGTGTTCTGCTGTCTTTGGTTTTTGTGGATGATATGGCTGTGATGCCGCCTGACCGTATGGAACACTTTCTGTTCCAAGTAACTTTCCACTCTCATGGAAATACATCACCAGATATTCTTTCGGTACTTCTTTATAAACCGCCTTTACCACAAGATTCCCCTGCACACAGGAAATATCCTGGTCCCATCCCTGAAACTTTATTTCATGATGTTCCGATTCGCCTTTCTTTTCGGGAAGTTCGGGAGGGATTGCCTCTTCTTCATGCAAAACAAAGGAAGTCTTTAAGACATTGCCCTCTTCATCCTGAAATACAACAATATGCTTTTTTTCTTTCTTTGCTCCTGCCAATAGCTCGCCCTCCTGTTACTTTAATATACGATGATATCATAGGACTTTTTAAAAACATCCCCGGCTTTTAATGTGTTGATGCCCGGCTTTTCAGAAATCTCCCCTTGGAATCCTTTATTATCGCAGCGTCCGCACCATGGTTCTAAGCAAACATATGGGGCACCCGGTTTCGACCATATTCCAAAGTTAGGGAAGTTTTTGCTTTCTAATGCAATATAAGGCTTTCCATTCGGTAATGCTAATCCCACCCATTCAATCTGTCCATTATCAAATATTAAGGCATCTTTATCAAACATATCTTTTTTCAGAGCATATTTGCTGTTTGTCAGTTCCAGTTTGTATGTTTTATCGGTGAGTGCCGTACCGCTTTCTGCATCAATAAGAATATAGGAAAGCGTTTCTATCCCTTCTTTAAACACAAGCGAGTAGTCCTCAAAATCTGTATCCGGAAGAATATTTACGTTAAATGCAGGATGTCCGCCGATTGTAAAATACATTTCTTTATCATCTACATTCTTCACAGTCCATTCTATGGACAGACGATCATTCTCTAATCTATGTGTAATTTCTAACACAAAATCAAACGGATATTTCTTTTTACTTTCCTCATCAGCACATAGACGATACGTTACGAAATCTTCTCCTGCTGCTATCTGCTCAAATTCTGTATCTCGGGCAAATCCGTGCTGTCCCATCGGATATGCTTTACCATTATAAGTAAAATGTCCACCATAATACTTTCCTACATTGGGAAAAAGCACCGGTGCATGACGATTCCAAAAAGCCGGATCAGCCTGCCAGATAAGCTCCCTGTCATTTTCCTTATCATAAATGCTGCTAACTTCTGCTCCATGCGCATCAATAGTTACAGATAACTTTTCATTTTCGATTGTGTAAGCTGCCATTTTATTCTCCCCTTTTTATCTATATATATTATGTCTTCTTGCAATCTTTTTTGTATTATAATATACATAAAATAATCCGGCAGACCAGTATCTGCCGGATCCATATAAAGTATATCATATATTTCTGACTAATCCAAATCAAAAAGCTGTCTTGGTTTTAAACTTACCGAAGTCCAGGTTTCTTTATCGTAATCCTTTCCATATAAGGTAACCGTACTTTTTATTTTGGCGAAAATACGACACTGTTTTTTATAGGTTCCGCTTCGAGTTTCTTTTAGATAATCCTCCATTTTATCAAAAGTAAACTGAAAGGTATCATTACCTGCTAATTCAAAATGACCATCATCTGCACTAACGCTTATGGTCTGTCCATCTGAATATTTCTTCAACGTATTTACTTTGTCAGATGTAGATATCTTAGTTACCTTCACTTTATCCCCATTTATGGTCTTCTCTTTTCCATTTGCATCATCTTGGACATAAAGTTCCATCGTAAGGGAACCTGAATCATTATCTTTATAGTTCAAATTTGACGCAACCATGTTGTAGTCACGAATGCGAATATTAAAGGTATTATCCCCATTTAAAATATTTGGTGTGCCACTGACTTCAGATGCTTTTAAGCAATCTGGCATATAATAACGGTATTCTTCCTGTTCCGATACTGGGTTGAAATCATCAAGGAACATAGCTTCCGGTTCTACGGCAGATACATTAGCGGCTGCTATAACAGCGTTGGCGAAAAGCTGACGTTCCTGATCTGTAATCAACTCCCCCTTCGGACTATTATTTCCTGCATGACCTACCCCGGTATAAATAACATTTCCCTTACTATAAAAATAATAGTTATTACGAACATCATTTGGACTATTTTTATAACTTGAATCTGCACCATTTGAATCTGCTAAACAATACCACACTACAATATCATTCGTTCCATCTTTGTCAGAATCCTCCTCTAAAGCAAGCTGATAGTACTGAGAATGTGTTAAGGCCGTTGAAATTGTATCTGTAATATAATAAGGATACTGCGTAATCGCACCTTCATTTACTTTACTTGCCTTATGCGTTCCCTGTACACCATTCACATGATACAATACATTATTGCTAAATCCCTGTGTCATAAAACTTGTTGTATTTTTATTTCCAAACATATATGCCATATCTGGCACTTTTTCTTGAATTGCTTTAAAAACTTTGTTTTCTGAAGATAAATCATTTCCCTTTTTCAGCTCCGTACTTACTGTTGAAGACTTTTCACCTACCTTAATTGCCTTATCAGAAGTAATTCCATATCTATCCATTCCTACACTGGCCCGAAGATAAGTATTCAATGTATATCCCCACTCCCATGTTTTCGGCATATCAGACGGAACTGTAACTTCATTAGGTCCTGATGTTTCTCTGTTAATAAAAGAAGTGGTATCATGTGCAAATATAACACTCTTGCCTTTCTCAATAAACTCACAAATCGCATCTACTTCCTTATTATCATTCGGAATGGTATCTTTACCAAAACCATCTGCAAAACCAATGATTATCATTTGATACTCATCAAGCATATTTTTATTTTTTGCAAATGCATCCTTATACTCTTGTGTATCCATTCTTTTTATTTTAATTTCAAAGCCATCTACTCGAGCAAGCATTCCCATAAATTGTGTATCTTCATCCAGTTTCCAGGTAATAGGTGCATCACTGTTTGCCTTAGGGGTGAGCTGCAAAACGTTTATCACTTGTTTCTTTTCATTCTTATTTGCCGCACGTTTTGTAAAGCCGGTTCTGGAAGTACGGATTGCAGGATTATCATTATTGCTAATCTGCAGCTTCCATGTAATAACCTTATAATAATCTTTTGGAATTTTTCTTGTCAAAGTATATTTTTCCCCAATTTTCAAATGATATTTTCCATTCTCTTTTCGAATTACATTACCAGAAGAATCCTGTATCTGTATATATTCTGATTGTTCCTCATTTGAAGACAAGTTACCATCAAAATTTAAATCAATAAACAGCTCACAGTTATACGTTGCAGTTGCAGTAGAAATTTCAGAATTATTTTCTATGATAAATGTATAACGTAATCCGTCTTCATTCTGCTGTATATTTCCCCTTTCCGCTTCCTCATTATATGTATAATCATCATCATTCAGCCTTTGCGGTTCTTTTGGCATTTCCGAAAACATAATCTTTGGTTTTGATAAATAGAAAAAGAAATTCAAATTTTCTTTCACATCTGCCTCTGACTTTGACATGACGTTTACTTTATCTGAAGAAATTGCTTTATTAAGAAATTGATACATATATGAAGCAGAATCCACAACATTTGTATTTATAGCACTCTTATCTGTATTTAAAAGACCATCTCCTATAATAACAGGATAACCACTTGATACAAAATTATTTAATTCTTTTAGTTGCTGCTTTGTAATATCATTCCCTGATCCCCGCATTAAACCTATTTTATTTTGTAGTTTTTCTGGCAAAGCAGACTTCACTGAACTTCTCAGTTCTTTTTTCGATAAATCTGTGTAATCATCATCTAAAAGTCCCATCAAACGAATATTCCACTTGCGATGATTCGTTACATTTTCCGGATCTCTATCTCCACCAAATACACCTCCTATATGAGCATACAGGCTTGTTTTTTTATTATTGGCATCCACATCTCCATTACGGAGAAAATACCAGTTATTATAACTGTCTCCAAAATAAATGGCATCATATTTTGTATTGATATCATCAATATGTCCGACAAATTCAGAGCTTGTCATATGCGTAATATTAATTTCGGTTGCAACTGTGTCATCATCTTCATCATTATCTGTATATAAAGTACTAAACTCTGCACAAGTAGCATATGCTGCAGAATGTTTATCACTCACTTCATTATTATATGCATCAGTAAATATCACTTTAATATAGCTTACATTTTTCACTGGCTTTTTAAACTTTACATCCTTCTCAATCCACTGATTCAACTCTGAAACAGAACCTGATTCTGTCATTTTTATATTTTTTTCTTCATATAATAATGTATTTGCCTCATCATACATCTGCACATCCAGCGTCAATGGCTTTCCATTTGCATATCCATTTGTATTTGGTCTCGCCACATAATGAAAACCTTTTAACTTTCTTTTGCTATCTTCCGGACTTAGTTTATACTCAAACCAGTGTGGTCCCGTTTCTTTGTTTAAACTCCATCTTGAATGCCAATAGGTAGAATCATTCCCATCAAGCATATTTTTAGCATAACCATGTGCTGCCCCTTCTCCAGATGTTTCTTCACAACAAAAACTTTTTATCGTTCCCCGCTTTCGTTCACTTTTAAGATTTTCATCTCCCACCTCCGTAAGACCAAGCCATTTTCTTACATTGTTTTTTGTTATATTTGCCGTTGCACTTGCCGGCTCGATATCAAGTACGTTTATCGTACTTTTATACGGAGTCTGTCTTTTATATTTATAATTAAGAATATACTCTATCACCCTCGCCTGCGAGATTTCTGTAGATAAGAGATCTATTTTTTCGCCATTTTCTCCGCTTTCAACGACTTCTCGATAATTATTTTCACTCTTGATATAGTCTGTAATTTCAGAGAACCTAGCTAATTGTGCATCCTTGAATTGTGTATGGAAATTTAAATTTAAGTTACAGATATTATCGTTTATAAAGAATATCCTTTCAGAAACATAGGAATCATTGATCGTATAGTTTTTATCTATGTATGCTACAAATGCATTGGCAATCGTTGTTTTATCGGCATCTGTACCCATGACTGTTTTCTGGTTGATGATTGCCGGAAGCTTTGTCGTTGCTGCAATTTTTTCTGCCTGCGTCTTAGAAAGTCTTCCATTAATATAGATGAGGTCATAGTCATCAAGATCTGGTAGTGCATCGGTTCCTTCTTCTGTCTCATTTTTATTGATAACTTTTGTATCTACTTTTATAGATAAGTTTTTAAATTGCTGCTGGATGGTTTGATCTGTACTGCCCGGATCAAGGTGGAAGACGTATTTTTTAAACCAGTCATGGTTCGTGTAACCACCCTGATAAAAAAGATGATCAAGTTCTACCTGCTGTTCGGTATCTTTCGCGCCGTTTTCCTCTACAAAGTCATAGCTTCCCTTTCCCGGAGTCAGGGTATACTGTGCCGCAGATATATAGTGCGTTGCTGTATAATTTAATATTGCTGCAAGTGTACTTTCTGTTCCGCCTGTATTTTCTGTACTATTATCCGCATCCTCTTCTACTGCAATATAGGTATCTTCATTCGAAGGATGCGCGGCATAGTACCAGCCATAACAGGTATAAGCTTCCGGATCATTTTCCTTTCCGGATTTGGAAAGCTTACAGCAATAGTCTACGCTATTTACTTTATAATAGTAATTATAAGAAATTTGTTCTGGAATTTCTTTTAACTGGCTTTTTGATACTGCCTGACGGCCGGTCACAATGTAAAGAGCCTCTTTTTTCATTATGGTGTCATTACCAATATTATCACCTGTTGCTGCCTGTGCGGATATACTTTTTTCAGAACCTGCATTATCTATGTCCGATGAATCAGCGGACTGTTTAGAATCTCCACTTGTATTGGCATCAGATGTTTTGGCGGATTGTGTATCCATCCCGGAATCATCACCATTATCCGTGCTTTCTTTTGTCCAGTACCAATACTGCCCGTCTTCTAAAGTAATATCTCCATCGTTATGCTGCGTAGTCCCCTTATTTTCATCCGCCTTTTGTTTTACAGTTTCCAAATCACCAACCAATGTATATTTGTAATATGGATATTCTTCAATATTCTCTCCTCGGTAAATGTACGGATTTGCCTGCGTTCCTGCTGTCGTCACATCATTTCGTGCGGCAGTTCCATCATCTTCACCACCAGTTAGATCATCAGATGCAGAATTTGTTACCGTTGGATTCTCTCCCGGAAAAGTATACTTTTTCTTTGCAATGTCTTGTGCGATCCTGGAAGTAAGCTCTCCGTAAACATTTTCATAGTAACCAAAGCCACCTTTGCTATAATCATAAGCATCGGCAATGGTTGTGTCGTTATCGTCTTTTAAGGCAGCGTTTATGTCAGCATTGCCTACTTCTTCAAAAGAAATCTGATAGGGTGCCATAGCCTCTGTGTCATCCGAATAAAAAAAGCTGCTTATATTTTCTCGATATTTCTGTGTAGTACTTCCATCACTGTCTACGTCTTCACGAATCGGGTAATATTTCTGCTCTTCTTTTGTATAGTCTCCTTTTCCAGAGGCATTTTCCTCATAATGTCCTGTCAAAGTTTCTTTACGGGATTGTTTAAAATCTACACGATTCCACTTTGTACTGTCATCTGTTTTGGAAAGAAAATATTTTTCTGCATAAGATTTAAAAGACAGTGGATAATCTGCTTCGCTGCCTGTACCCGGACTGTCTGCATTCCACGAAAAGTCAAGCGGATTTTTTACCTGATCTGTGTCGGAGGCTTCCACAAACTTCTGGCGTTCTTCTTTTGTCGGAAGAACAGAAAGTCCCTCTTCTACAGAAGAAAATGTCTGACTCTCCCCGGTACTTCCATCGGTAGTATTCTGGGTATATGTATACTGAGTAAGATACGGCTCCTGACCGGAAATATAATAGCCGATCTCGGCATCAGAAGAACTGTTAACTAATTCAAGAATACGAAATGGTGTTTTCTCAGACTTTTCGTCAAGAATCTGTTCGATTCCGGGCATCATCTCTGTAGATGCCTGAACATTTAGCATACTGACTAACACCGCCCCGATACCCAGACCAAGAGCAGATACTACTGCAATAAACGTATATAAGACTTTCTTTGTGCCTGTTTTCATCATCTGCTGCCTCCCGTTTCTTACTCGGCACCCGGTGCCGCTATCACGATATCGTTTCGTAAGGTAACTGTTTCTGTCTTTTTGTTTTCTCTGCCGTTTACTTTTGTTACCAGTTTAAAAAGAACGGTATGCCTGTCTGCTGCATGGTGGATATCTGCTGAAAACTGCGTAATGTTTTCTGCAAGAATTTCCGAAGTCCCCATAGAAGCTGTACCTGTACCGCTTCTAAGTCCCTGCGTGGACAAGGTTAACCTGCCGCTATCTGCATCCCATATAATCACTGCATATACCGGCTGACCGTCTTCTGTACTTTCGTCTTCACTTCCGATAAAAAGCGTTTTCGTCTGATTAAGAGGACTTTCCATATCACTGTCCATTTCTATTTTCTCACCCGGATCGGTTGTCGTATTTTCCCCTTTTGTATAATACATACTTAAATTTGCATTCATCGCCAGACTTTCAAGCTGGTCTAATGCATCCTGCATCTCAATCTGTGCCTGCGCTCCTCCGGAAGTATGTCGGTAATTTCTGACAGCTCCGGCCGCGAAAGTAAGGATCACACCGGAAAATATCGTACCGATCGCTACCATAACGATTAATTCGATCAGAGTAAGTCCTCTGTTATCTTTTCTCATTTATATGCCATTTTTGTGTATCCTTTCTCTTATATCGTTGTACTCATCGTTACCTTTCCTGTTTTCTGATGAAGTGTAATGATACTCTTCTTCATCCTTCCACTCACTCGGATATAGCAGCATACTGCTTCCACATTGTTTGATTTTAAATCATGATAGGTAAGATCTTTATTATTTTCAAGAAAGCTTTCTACCTCATCTGTTGTGACTTGTTCCTCCTGCAAAGCACGAAAACCTCCTTTATTTCTGTCAATCGTAAAAAGCAGAGCATGGATCTCTCCCTCTTTTATTTCCTGATAGTTCTGACCATTGATTTCGCCTTTTTGATATAAATCATCAAGCTTATACTCTATTTTTGTCTTTGCCGGAGCAATCTTCTGCTCATCTGTCCAGACCATTCCAGATTTTTTCCCTTTATAGATGCAGTAGCTTATATAATAGCCATCGCTCTTTTTTTCCAGTTTCATTTCTGCTACAAGCTGGCTTGCCGCCTCGGTCCTAAGCCGTTCAAATCCTGTCTTTATCGACTTTGCCGCTCTTGCTGCCCGGTAATCGATCAGGCTGTTTAACGAAGGAATGAGTATACCAAGTAAAATAGCAAAAATGCTTACGACAACGATCATTTCTACTAATGTAAATCCCTTATTTGTAAATCCTTTATTTGCAAATACTCTGTTCGTAACACTTTTGTTTACAAATTTTTTCTTTTTCAAAACTTTTGGATTCACCATGTTTCCCCCCTTTCTACGTTAAAATTTATTTTCCAGGCGTAACTTATTTTCTCTCCCAGTTTTTATAAGTCACATAATCTTCTATATGATACACCTCAGAATCTTTATCACTGTTTCCACTGTCATTCGATGTCTGACTGTTTCCAAGAACGTATTTATCTCCCTCCCAGAAGAAATCTTTCGGAGAAGTCTTTCCATTATTCATCTGCGACTGAAATGCTTTTGCCGCATCAAGCGGAGAAGAGAGAAGTTTCGCACCCGGCTCTAAGGTAATCGTTCCCTTTGCCATGATGATTCCTGAAAATGTAATACCGGCTTTTATCCGGACATCTCCGGTACAGACAACAAGACGGAGTTTATCCGGACGGTGTTCGCCGTTTCCATTGCCAATGACAAGCTCTTTATCCGCACCGTTTACGGACGTTTCTTTTGTCTTTATTGTACTTTCTTCTAAAGCCGCTTTAGATGCGCTCTCATCTTTTACTAAAAAAGTACTTTTCTTTCCATTATGTGCCATGATGGTCTGTAATCCGCCATCTTCCTGACTGGCTGTAAATGTACAGGATTTTTCGCTCTGATCGTAGATGATGTTTCCTTCGTTTTTCCCATGGGATTCAATAAATTGTACCATTTCTTTTTCATTGACAAGATTATCAAATACATCTCTTTCTACCGCTGTCTCATTGTGAGAAATACCGTCACTGTCTTTCACCTCTGTCTTTAACAGGTCATAACTTCCGATCATCTTTCGCTTTAAAGCATACCACATATTCTGGTATCCTGTTTCTTCTTCCGTTACCGTCTGAGAATTCTCTTCGACTGTCGCACCGTCAAGATTACCGGTCTTTTTCTCCCCGTCATAAGATAAAATATTTCCTCCAACGACATATCGAAGATACGCTGTCTGGTCTTTTACATAAATTCCAGAAGTATTTTTTTCAAAAGAATCCTGTCCTTTAAAATAAAATGACAGATAGCCATCCATCATTTTTTTTAACGATGGATTCTTCTTATAGTAAACCTGCATAAAGTCCGATGCCTTTTTCTCATCAGTAAAGTTAAGATAAAAGTACACATAACCTCCGGCGCTGCTGCCGTCATTGTAAAAAACGGTCTGTATCGGTTCTTCTGCATCAACCCCCGTCTCTTTTAATGTTCGGTTTCCTAAATCCTTAACTGCCTTATCTGTCCTGGCAATGTTTTTAGCAAACTGTTTTATTTTTGTCTGCACTGTAGCTGCACTGTCATTTGTTGTATCAATTCCAGCAGCTTTCACATAGGTATTATAATCCATCGGATTGTGATAGTCTTCTTTTGCTGTTCCAAGCAGAGAATCCGGTACAAGGTAGGCAAGCTGTGTTCCTTTTACAGTCACGCTCTCTCCGGTCAGCACATCTGCACTGTTACCTGATGTTCCACTTGTTGACAGTGCTTTACTTGCGATATAGTTTTTTCCGGCAAGCAGCAGACGCTCTAAACCGGACATGTCAAGGGTCGTACTCTTTCCGTTGATTGTGATCGCACTTGAAAGAGCCGCTGCGGTCTTCTTTTCATAAGTATTGGCAGTAGGAATGCTTTCAGCGCTGTATGTTCCATCCTCATTTTTCTTTGGATATCCATATTCTATACAGTTTTCGGAGTTCAATGCCGACTCCACATCTCCGTAGCCATAATATTCTCCGGCAAGCTTTACATAACTTCCGCTTCCTGCCTTTATAGTAAGGTCATCTGAAAGATACGTCTTTCCTAAAAGCTCTGCCTTTGCCGAAGAAAGGTTTACTCCCTGCGCCCACAATGTTGTTTCCGCTGCGCTGTTAAATGTGCTGTTTTGTGCAAGGGATACTTCTCCGGCACAGACGATTCTCTCTCCCTTTGAAATATTTAAGGCTCGATTGGGTGCTAAGTAGATGCTGGCATCTTTTACATTGACGGCAACGCCCTTAAGCTTCATTTCCGGTATAAGACCTGCATAAACACTTCCCTGAATCTCACTATCCTCTGTCCCGCTGCCTGTACCCTGCTCACAGTATATACCCTTACCTGCTACAACGATCATGTTCATAAGATCGGGCAGGGTAGATGGTGTCGGATACTGAATCGGTGGAACTGCCAGTGCAATATTAGTCCGGATGATCGCCGCATATCCCTTTTCGTCAACATAAATAACCTTTATATTTCTTACGGTAATCTTTTTCTTGGTGGAATCTATTGTCATTTTCGCTCCAACATTTACTGCGGAATCCTGCGAAGACTCTTTTTCTGATGCTGCTGTTACTACGAGAGACTCCTTTGTTTTATCAAAAGAATCTTCTTTATCAAGATCAACATAATTACGAAGCTTTGCAATATCATAATAGCCAGGTCTTCTCTCACTGCCTTGCAGACGTTTTTCTAAAATCGTTAAAAATTCGCTTTCATATGCCGCCTGTCTCTGTGCATCCATTGCCGCATCGTCCGATTTTACACTTTCGTTATAGCTTTCCATTACATTCGTGTAGGCTTCTGACATTGCCTCCGCAACGTCTTCCTGTAAGCCGGTACGGATTTCTTCTAAGGCACGTTCTGCTGTGTAAAAAGCATCTTTTTCCTTTAAATTGGACATCTTCATGCGAAAGTTTGCTATAACGATATAAGCGACAAGCATCACAAGAATACCGACAAGACCTACGGCAAGAATGACCGTAATCAGGGAAAATCCACTATTTGATTTTGTTTGTAACTCTCTTTTTGCTCTCATTTATTCCACCTGCTCTTCTTTATCCGGCATACTTTTTAATTTTCCTTTGAACCGTCTAACGTAAGAATCTTATCTTCCTCCGGGAAATTCCTTCCTGCGGCTCCTGCTTTATAAACGCTTACCTTTACCGTATAGATTCTGTCATATGCCTCTTTTACATCAAGCGAATTAAAATCGAGTACCGTCTTTGCACTGTTTCCACTTGCCTTCTTTGTAAATCCACCATCTGTAATCTCTTTATAAACAAGCTTCATCTGACTAAGCTTTGGACGGCTGCTTTGTGTCAGATTACTGATATCATAATCTAAATTGCTTCGAAGCTGTACCTGTGCCCGGTAAAGCCCTAAGTTTGTATTCCAGTTCACATTCCCTTTCGCCGTCGGATTCTCTTCAATTGTAAGAGCCATACGGTAATTCGCTTCCTGTGTCGATGTCGGCGGATTCTTTTCATGCGTATTCTCTGTCATCGGAATCTGCTTTGTCACATACAGTTCAAACTTTAAATTATCGGTATTGTCTACTACGATCTCATCTAACGGATTGACACTGCTTGTCGATTTATAATTGGGGTAATAAAAAACATAGATTCCTTCCAGATCATTTCCTGCTTCTGAGCTGTAAAACGCCGTATACGCACTGACATACGTACAAAAGCACCCCGGTATCCAGTTAGGATCGGACTGGCTTTTTCCAAGGTTCTTTCCATGACATGGGCAGATTGTCATCGTCTCATATGGATTATCCGGATTTTGGTAAGGATAGGTCCACAGAGTATATCTTGCCTTCGCCGTAATAACACCAGCTTCTTTTGTCACTTTAATCTCAAGAATACGCTTTGTGTTCGCATAAACATCCGCATAAGTTAATTCTTCCGGCCCGCTCACACCGGTGGAATTGTCTTCTCTGTATTTTTTTTGTGCCTCTGCGAGCTGTTCCTTTAACATCGTCTCCATCGCATTCTGATCCCAGTCCTGATCCATGATCAAAAATGCATTCTTTTCGGTGTTAAGTTTTGAAATATTTGGCATGAGATAATCATTCTTCCCTGCCTTTTTCCCGGAAGTATTTTTCTTATAACCAGAGCTTTTACTTCCATCAAACTCCACTAACGTATCAAAAGTATTGTTTTGATTTTTAATCCCTTCCATGGAAAAATAATACTTTGATGCATTACTTCCCTTTGTTCTTGGAAGAAAGGTATAGGTCTTTCCTTTATCAATAGAAAGAATGGATGCGGTCACTTTATCTGCATCATTTCCTGCCTCTTCATAAAGTCTCGCTTTTTTATAGGCATCCTCTGTCTTTAAAAGTTCTTTTGTAATTACAGTGGAAGTGTCTGTAGTTTTAGAAGAATCCTCCTGCAAAAAACGAAAGCGGTTCTCCTTCGTGATCGGGTTCACCGGATAATTAAAAGCAAGTGCAGTCTGTGCAAATGTCTTTGCTTTCATCTCTTCCATAATATTTTGTGCGATTGTTGTCGCAGAAAGATACGTTCCCGACTTTTCATTTAATCTTGAGGAACTGACAAATCCACGAAAAAGAATAAGCGCGAGAACCATAAAAATACTGACTGCAGCAATGATTTCAACCAAGCTCATACCTGCGTTATCCTGCCTTACTGTTTTTTTGTCCATTACAGTCACTTCCTTTCCCGCGCTTTTTCTTATTTGTTTTTCTTTTCTAATGTACCAAACAGATTTTTCTTACCATAGATTGATGTTCCTGCATCCGGCTCATGATACTGCGTTCCAATTCCACTCATCGAATAAATATTTACGGTAAGTGTTCCGGTAAGCCCGCCGGTCCCAGAGTCAAAGGTCATCGTAATACTGTCAACTGTCATTCTTCCTGTCTGGCTGTTAATATACGTTACTGCCTTCTTCAGATTCTCATAACTTCCTTTATAGCTAAAGGTATCCTGTGTCCGGTATAAGGTCGGACTATCTTCCACCAAGGCATCATCGGTCTGCTTTTGTGTCTCCGTACTTTCCTGCGTATTTCCCTCGATCGCATCTACCTGTTCCTTTGTCGCCGCATTGTCCTGCTCACTTAATGTCTGCTGCTGTTCATCTGCTTCTTCACTTACGGTTCCATCTTCCGAAACCATCAGCCGCACACCGGTTCCGACCGTATCAATCGTGATTCCCGCTGCCTTTTCAATATTCTGGGCAAGAACAATTCCGTCTTCCTCTTTAATATCGGCTGGGAACTTCTCGCAATATGCATCAATCTCCTCTTGCATATTCTGCGTTTCCCTCTGATAATAGTCCTTTTTTTCCGCCATGGAAAGCAATTCATTTAAACGGGTATCTAGCCCTTCATTCTGTATAGCAGTTTCTGATGCCCTCTCCATCTGCGGGCGAAATACCAGCATATAACTTACCACCATTAAAAGCACACCAAACAGCATTAATAACATTCTTTTTTCTCTGTTTGATATACTGGAAAAATCTAAATTCATGCTTTCTGCCTCCTGCTACTGCTGTGTCTCTGCCATCGCTGCCGGCTGTGTATAAACAGCCGTTACTGCCATTGTTACGATACCGCTCTCATCCTCTGTCGTTCCTGTTGTTGCTACGGAAGTTAACGACGTAAACTTACGAAGCTGCATCAGCGTATTTGCCGCTTCCTTTTTGCTTGCTGCCTCAAAGGAAAAAGAAACTCCCTCTCCCGTTGAAGTAAAGTTCTGTATTACAAGGGTGGAAGGCATCTTCTGTTCTAGTTCCTGTAAAAATGCAACCAGACTTTCATTCGGTGTATTTGTATAATCATACATCTGTTCATACTGGCTGTACTTTTCCTTCATCGAATTATATGCATTGTAAACGGTCTCTGCAGATTCGTTCTTTGTAATCTCTGTATTAAGCTTCTTCTGTCTCTGCGTCTGGTACAGACGATTTCCAAGAGAAAATACAACAAGAACAACCGAAGCAATGGCTCCAATCATAAATACAACAACGGCTCCGCGAATATCCTCGCCGTCATGCTTCTTTCTTCTGCCCTGGCCTCTCTTTGCTTTTTCCATTAAATTGGCACTGTTGCTGTCTACACCAAACAGGGCAACATAAATGACTTCGGCATTTCTGCCTTCCTCACCTGCTGCAAACTTATGTCCCTTCACAGACTTTAATGCTGTAACCTTCTGTGCAAGCTCATGTGATAACAGCTCTGTCACACCAAGAACTGCCGCGCCAATTCCGCAGCACTCAATCGTATCGAAACTGCCTCCCGGATTTCTTGCAAGATAATAGTCCATGATTCGAGAAATATTCCCTACCAGATAACGGAGATTCTGGGACACTTCCGTTCTTGCTTCTTTGATTTCCTCTGTCTCATCCTCCGGTTCTATGATAACAGAATCCGGATTCAATGTACGCTTTACACAGTTTTGCCGCATCATAAGGGCAAGTGCTTCCTCATAAGAAAGATGTTCTCCAAACACAGGAAACATCTGCACTGCCTCGACTGCCCCGCTAATACCGTAACCGATATTTCTCTGCATACGCAGCTCTCCGTCACGAACGACTGAAACAAGCATCGCATCCTCTTCGATTTTGACAAGCATATGTGTACCTGCTGCGTAGGCCGGGCGCACTGCCATGTAAACACTGTCACCAATCGGTGCCAGGCAGGACAAAAGCAATCCTGCTGCCTCTGCAAGCTGCCCATATGACTTAGCCAGATCTTTTGGACAGGCATAGACCATCAGATGATACTTCTTTTCTTTTTCCTTTTCTTCTCCCTCTTCTTCTACATCAATGATACGATAGGAAATAATATATTCTGCCGGATCAATCGGGAAATAATCTGCTGCATTCATCTCAATTAAATCCTGAATCCGGTTTTTCTTAATAAAGGGAATACGAATCTCTCTGCTGGCAATCCGGCTTGATGCCACGATAAAACGAACCTTCCTTGCAGAAATCTTTCTTGCGAGCAATTCATTTTTCAGTTGTTCTCCAAGTTCCTGTACATCCTGAATTAATCCATCCTCTACAAGTCCCTGCGATACCGGAAAACGAAAGCATCGGCGTATACTGCTGCCCTTCTTCTCGTCTTTCATCTCAGCCACACGTATTTCTGCCGCACCGACCTCTATCGTTAATATATTCGCCATCCTGCTTTCCTCCAACGTATATTACGAATTTTTCCTACTTTGCATTGTTGTAATGATCTGCCATGATCGCTATTTTTCCCATATAAAAATACAGGCTGCCTCATTCCCATACAGCATGGAATGAAAACCTTTACGGTTTCCTGTACTTTTATATATGAAAAATCATATTTCTTAACATATAGCTTTCATGTACTTTTCTTATTCCTGTTTGTTAAACAAGTCGGTGCACTGACACAACGTGTCAGCACACCAGTAAACTAAGGTACCAGTCAATCCATCGTTCTCCAAAAAGTGCCGCAAGAAAAATACCTGCCGCAAGATACGGTCCCATCGCAAGGACGTGGCCTTCTCCACTTACTTTCATTCGAAAAAGATGAAGTATGGAACCAAGAATACAGCCCAGTAAAAATGCCAGAAGGATCTTCTGCCAGCCAAGCAGCAGCCCGCACGCTGCCATCAGCTTGATATCTCCTCCTCCGATCGCTCTGCCCTTGGAAAGAAGATACAAAACAAACAAAACACCACTGACACATACTGCACCAATGAGGTGGCTTCGCCATTCCTCTTTTTCAAGAAAAACTGCCACCACTCCCAAAACTCCTAAGAATACATTGATCCCAAACGGAATTTCAAAGGTTCTCCAGTCAATGACCGAAAGCGTAAGTAATGCCGATGCCATAAGGCTGTACAGCACACTCATCCCATTCATGCCATTTACAAGAAATACAGCTACCCAGAGGATGCCATTTACCGCTTCCACAACCGGGTACTGCACAGAAATCACCGCCTTACACTGACGGCATCTGCCCCGCAAAAACAGCCAGCTAAACAGCGGAATCAAGTCAAACCATCGCAGCTTTGCCCCACAGCTCATGCAGTGGGACGGAACTTTCACGATGGATTCTCCCTCCGGCAGCCGGTAAATGCAGACATTTAAGAAGCTGCCAACGACAATGCCGAACAGGAAGATTGTTACATATGGTATTAATTCTAATAAAAGAAGCATAGGAAAAATCTTTCTTTATTTAGTGGGGTTAACGGGTTGCCAAGGTTTTCCGGTGAGAGAATAGCTGCTATGGGACTATTTTGCTGCTGTTTTATTTATATAATCAGCAAGAGTACCTGGAGTATAGGTAACTGTTGTACCACCATCCTGTGCTACCTCAATTATTGCTGAAATAGAGTCTACATTAGCTTTCTCATTATCCTTCTTTCCATTATCCCATTTATTAGATTTTAATTTGGTTTTTGCCCAATCAGGAGCGGTCACACTTAAAGCTGTTTCTGCCGTAGTTTTGTTAGCTTCTTTATTTGGGGTAACTGTTGTTCCAGTCTTACCAATCGTGATCGTATATGTATCCTCTGGTAATGTTACTTCCGCATCGGCTGCATATACCTGAATTGCTCTTACCATCTCGTCTAAGTTGCTTGCATCTGCAGACTTTCTTGATTTCTCTACATATTTAAGGTACTGTGGTGCTAAGAGACCTACTAAGATTGCCAGAATTGCAACTACGATGATTAACTCTACAAGAGAGAATCCTTTGTTATCGTTTTTCTTTTTGTTAAGGAATTTTAACATACTCATTTCTCCTTTTCTTTTGTATGTACTTCCCGCACACTTCGTTGTTCTGCCTTTGAATCAGGCACAAAAAATGCTGCTGTACATAGCTTTCCTTTACTTTTGGTTTCCCGTAACGGCTTCGCATTAACTGCCTGCGGCAGTTGATGGAGTTTCCCAAACAAAAGGATATTGAGAAATAACCTGTGTTTACCTGCTTGCAAAAATACTAATGTATAAGAGAATGGCACTTTGAATATAGTGTCTTGTTATCTTAAAAATAGATAGGAAATCGGAAATGTCCGCATAAATACAGTATCTATCAGCAAAACAACTAAAGAAAAAAGAAGAAAATTACAAAAATGAAAGAGCCTTATGTAACGACTTATAGAGCGTTATACAAAGTTATGGAAGAACGACACTTGAAACAGAGTGTCTTTTTCTATGCAGTGTAACAGCATACTATTTCATTTTTGCTTGATTACCTCAATACTTATTAGTCTATAGTTTGTCAAGGGCTTGTTGCGTAAGCAATGCTGAATAGCACCCTTTACAAATCATGGACTGATAAGTAACTTTTCAAAAGCAGAAAAGAAATGACGATATTGAAGTATCATGGTATAATGTACATAAAGATAAATTGGAAATTTTTAAGGAAGTGAAATAAAAATGTGTGTGGAATGTTATGTTGATGAAAAAAGAATAACACCGCTGTTAAATCCGATAGAATGTTTACAAAATCATATGCAATATATTTGTGGGACTTGTGGACGGTGTATCTGTATTGAAAAAGAGCCTAAGCGTGGATTGCAAAGATGGAATTTCCCTTTCAAGTCATTAGAAATTGCAAAAATGTATTTGCGTACAGCTGATTACAGTATGAAAAAATCTTGCGGTATTTATGAAATAGAAAGTCAAAATGGCAGACGTTCCTATAAAATTTTTGCTAGTGATAATGATTTACAGTTGTACTTGAAAAAGAATAAAGGCAAATTTTGTAAATGTATGAAACCTATTTTCGCTGTTACAGAATATAAAGAATATACAAATACACAAATACGAAAATTGACTTCTAATGAAGTACAGCAATATATGTCAGAACGATAAATTAGAATTTGCAGGAGGTAGAAATATGAAAAAGATTACATTTAAACAACAAGTTTTTATTGGAATTATTCTTATAGTTGTCGGGAATGTGCTTGCTTTATTTTTTCACAAAGGTTTATTCGCAAATATTGCGTGGGTGTTATATGGACTTATTCTCATATTAAATCCTGTTTATCCAAAAAGATATAGTAATGATGTAAAGAAAGCAAAATTAGGTTCTCGAATTGCAGGAATAATTTGTATTCTGGCAGGAATACTCACGAGATATGTTGCGTAACTTGCAGTTTGACAGGAGTGTGGCTTTATATGAATTTAGACGATTTTAACAATAATATTCTTGCTAATCGTTGGAAAAAAAGATACGCAAATCAACCAAATGATATAAAAAAGAAATTAGATACTTTTGAAAATTCAAATTACCAACTGCAAATTATAAAAAGAAAACGAATTTACCCTTTGGTTGGAGATATATTTCAACTAAATCCGAGAGATAATATTTACTTTTATGGCACAGTTGTGAATACGCATATCAACAATATTAACGGAGATGATTTATTAGTAATAATGATTTTTCATAATGAAATTGAAATACAGGACTGTGTTCAAAAAGGAATAAAAGAGAAGGATTTGCTTATTCCCCCTCAAATAGTAGGCAAGGAATATTGGACAAGAGGTTATTTTTATAATATCGGACGATTTGAGGGAATAATGAATGTTAATAATTATGGTTTTTATCGAATTGGAAAAGGAAAGTTTGTAGATGAATATGGAAATGTTCTTGATTATGAGCCAGAATTATTAGGTTGCTTTGGCGTGGTCACAATAACCGGAATTGCTTATCAGATTACACAGGGATTGATTATAAGAAAAGTCATATAACCAAACAATAAAAGCCAAATAGACAAATCCTAAGTTGTCGAATTGGAAGTGGAGGAAAGGAAAATGGCAATAGATAATGAGAATATCATTGATGGCATAGCGATAGATAAAAATAGAAAAGCACTATGTTTATTATTGAACGACCACTTTGCATGGAACGGGAACAATACGTTAAGCGAACATGACCACTTAATTCTTTTGCAAGCAAAAATTAACGCATATATTCGTTATTTGGAAACAAAACAATACGAGGAACAGTACCCAGAAGAAGAAATTGTGATGGCAATTATAGAAATACATTTTAAGTATGATATAACAGAAAATTGTGAGCATTTTTTGAATGCAGTTCAGAACCAGATTGGACAGTACGGAATAAAAATAGAATCACATATTAGTTGAATAACAATGCTTTTCGCTGTATTAGGATTAGTGAAAATTCTTCCATTTGACATAGCAAACCCGATTATGCTTGTATCACTTGCCACTCTTTTATTATTAAGAAGTGTAGAATATAAAAATAATCGAGATAAAAGTGGGTTTATCATGACCTGCTTAACCGCAGTATTTGTCTATGTTGTAGTGATTTATAATGTTTTTATAGGATAGGAAAATTCCAGTTTGTAGGTTTATTAGATGGGATAAATGATCTTGTAAACTGACGGAGTGATCCAGACACGGCGGTGGGAAAATCTCTTAGATTTTTTCACCGTTTTTAGTGGCTGGTTCACTTCGTCAGTTGAGCGAGCCGTGGCGAGCGAACATCAAGCCCCCGTTATCTAACAAGGGGGGCACAAAAAACAAGAGTCAATATACATTAACAAGCGGAAAACGCTGTATTTACAAGGCGAAACTGCATTTTACATGGTGTGATATAAATTATGCCATTATCACTTGGGAAAATTGAACAAGACATAGGAAAGACAGTTGATTTCAAACGAGAAATTGATTGTCTTTTTCTTTTGCAGAAATTTAAGTATAGGCAATTATCAAATACGGTAGTTGCTTTTTTGATTGGAGGAATTTTAGAATGAATGATAAAAACTTTATTGAAGAACTAAGACAAAAGCGTGAGGAATACGGAGTAACACAAACAAGGCTTGCTGTTGCCTGTGGTATCAGCCGTGAATATTACAACCGCATTGAAAAAGGGAAACAGCCATTGAATGACGAATTAAGAGAAGTCATAGAAAAACAGATTGAGCGTTTCAATCCGCAAGAACCACTATTCTTATTGATTGATTACTTTCGTGTCCGCTTTCCTACTACGGACGCATTGGCGATTATCCGTGATGTATTACAACTGAAAGCCGATTATATGCTTTATGAAGATTATGGAAAATACGGATATGAAAGCAAATATGTACTTGGCGACATCAATATCATGTGTTCCATGCAGGAGCATTTAGGTGTTTTATTGGAACTGAAAGGCAAAGGCTGTCGGCAAATGGAATGTTATCTGCTGGCACAGGAACGCTCATGGTATGACTTCATGCTGGATTGTATGACGGCTGGTGGTGTGATGAAACGGCTTGATTTGGCTATCAATGACCGAGCAGGAATATTGGATATTCCAAAGTTAAAGGAAAAATACAAGGCTGGCGAATGTGTTTCCTATTTTCGTATGCAGAAAGATTACAGCGGTACAGAAAAATGCGGTAGCGATTTACCAAAGAATACAGGAGAAACCTTATATCTCGGTTCAACAAGTAGCGAATTATATATGTGTGCTTATCAGAAAAATTATGAGCAGTATGTCAAGAATGGCACAGAAATTGAAGATACGGAGATTAAGAACCGTTTTGAAATACGCATGAAGAATGAACGAGCCTATTATGCGGTTGTAGATTTACTGACCTATCGGGACGCTGAACGCACCGCTTTTTCTATCATCAATCATTATGTCCGCTTTGTTGACAGAGAGGACGACAAGCCAAAAAGTCAATGGATAACAAATGATGATTGGGCATGGTTTGTAGGGGAAAACAGAGAGCCGATACGCTTAACCACAAAGCCAGAGCCTTACACTTTACAAAAAGCGTTGCATTGGCTACAAAGACAAGTTGCACCAACAATAAAAATGGTACAGGCATTAGACAGAGAAAATCATACAACGATACTGAAAGATATGATTGAGCAGGCAGAACTTAAAGACAAGCATAAACACTTATTACAATTAGAAAAATCAACCATAGAAGAACGAATAGATACCGCTATTCCACAAGAGAATGACGATGTTTTAGAAAAGCAATAATTTATTTTATGGAGAAAGTTAAAGACAAGTTTAAAGCTAAATGCTACAATGTAAATATAGGTTATATAGATATAAAATATTTAAGTATTAAATGAGGTATAAATAATATGAAACAAATAATATTTATTTTTTGTATGATATTGATGTTAAGTTTCTGTGGGTGTACGAATGTTGGCTCAAATAGAAATGAGTATATGTCTAATTGGTTTAAATCGGAACAAGAAATATCAGATAATATGATGAAACAAATTATAGATTTATACAATGAAGGCAATGTAAAAGAATTTGAAAAATTGTTTTCACAAAACAGTAAAAAAGACATAGAGGATATAAATAAACAAATTTCTTCTTTCTTCGAATTTATTGATGGAGATATACAAGAATATTCTGGTGATTGTGCATCATCTAGTGAAAATAATAATGGAAATAAACGAATTGAATTAGACGGAATGTATCATATATCAACTTCTAAAAATGAATATTATTTGAATTTTTATATGGTCTATAAAGCTGATGATGTTCCCTCAGATATAGGACTATCCAAAATTGAAATTGCGACTGAACAAACTGTAAACAGGGAAAACTTTATGTGGGATACATCAGAAAACGGAATATTTGTCGTGCGGGAATAAACATAGAATGATATGTTTGAAAGATAAACCAAAACAAAGTTGTGACACATACTTCCTCCTACTTTTTGTTTTTTAGCCATTTAGTTTAATCTGTTTTAATGAGTTATAAATAGAGATACCGTTATTTAAAAGAAAGAATAACGGTATTTTTTAATGCAATGGAAATTTTCAGATTTAGTCAACAAAGAGCTTTTTTCATTCCCTATGTTTATTAAAAGAAGAAAAACAAATTTTTTACAGAAATCTGCAACAAAACAGCTACTTGCGTACAGATATGGTGCGAGAAAAGGAAATCTAACTATTTTTGAAATGGGGTCATAAAATTTTTACTCGGTGTACAGACACGAAGATTAAAAAGAAATTGAAATTATTTTGAAAAATCTGCAACAAAACAAGGTTTCTATTCCTTATATGGAGTGAAGTTGAGGAAATCTAAACTTTTTTTGAAAATAGGTCATTAAATTTTGGCTTGCTGTCCCTATATGAAGTGAAAGACGAAAAAAGTTTTGAAAAAAATGTCGGAAAATCGAGTTAAGCGGACAGTATTATGCAGAAAGAGGAAATCACACTTTATTTCTTGATTTGTATTCAAACAGGCATTAGCTGTTGAGTGTTGATGCGGAAAGAGAAAATTATTTTATCCTCAACTTAACAATTTAAGGTTTCCGTTCCCTATATGGCGTAGAAAGAAAAAAGTTTAAGAAATGTGATACAAATAACGCTATTCTGTCCTGATATGGAGTGAAGAAAATATTTCATTCTATTGTTGGCAGTAACGGTATGGTTTGGGTAGTTAGGGTGTGAAAAGAAAAATAATCTTTTTTCGTCATTAACTTAGCAAAATGACAATGTCTATCCCTATATGGTGCAAGAAAAGAAGTTAAAATTTTTCCATTTCAACTTAGCAAATGGACGTTTGCTGTACAGATAGTAGTGAAAAAGGAGAAAATCAACCGTTGATTGCCAAAATGAACCGTTCCATTTGTACTAATAACGGAAAAAGTTTTGGATTTTGGTTACGTTTCCCCTCTTTTCCAACGCGGTATATAGGAAAGATGATTTTCTTCTTTCGTGTTCTTTGACAACTGAATAAAGCAATTCAATACGTTTGACAGACAGCGAGCCGTTGAAACAAATACGCCACGACCTTTCCCCTGCAAGAGCGAGCGAAAACCTATTTGTGTTCTTATAAAAGATTTGTCCTCTTTTATCGCCATGACCTGTACTGTCAGATAATGATACTCCCGTACAGCCACAGCTTGAGCGTTCAGAGCGTCGCACGCAAT
>OLND01001466.1_pt1 | contig 24317 bp, 17 predicted proteins | sample 1672031 | NCBI WGS metagenome assembly OLND01 (sample SAMEA3136638, study PRJEB25190) | human gut metagenome | biome: human gut; feature: human-associated habitat; material: faeces | place: Austria | collected 2013 | reverse complement strand
GCCTTGGGTGAGGAATTTGCCGTCCCTAAACAACGCATACGTGGTGACCGGCGCGGGCGTACGTTGGGCGGTCTCTTTATCGGTGATATGAATCGTTTTGAATGGAATATTGTGCTCTTCCGCCGTTTGCCGCACCCGCGGAACCCAATAGCATGTAAACGGGCATTGATCGGTGTAGTAGAGCACGAACCCGTCTTCGTCCACCGCGGGATGCTTGGCGCATTCCTTGAATTTCGGCAGCTCCGCATTCTCTTCAAAAGGCAGGGCCATGAGATTGATGCCGCAATCAGATATGTCGGTCACTTCGAAACCCTTGTAGGACAGAAACTTCGGATCGGCAAGGAACTCTCGTTTGCGACCCTCGGCTGAGAGAATGCAAATGCCTTTGCGCCCCTGCTCTTTGGCGTCTCGGATGCATTCGCTCAGCAGATTACCGGAATGTCCATGACCTTTCAAAGAACCGGCCACCCATAGACAGTTGATATAGATCCACCCGTCCGCATCGATCGGCACCCATGCGTTTTCCGCCGGAATATATTCGATGAAGCATTTGCCTCGTTCCTCGCTACGATAGAAGACGAGACCTTCGTTGAAACGCTGCTTGAGCCACTCTTTTTTCGCAAGGCTTTGCTTGCCGGACATGGCACAGCAGATATGTTCCTGGTCAATATTTTCTTTTGTAATCCGAATATAGTTCATCCGTTATTCCTCCAATGCTGCCAATTTTACTTTCCCTTTTCCCATGAATGTGATTTCTACCGCACTCCGTTGTTTTTTTGTTTTTGTTTTGGTAAGGCAATTCATCGTACATTGCCTCAAACAGCTTCGTAAGAAACGCTTTGCTGTCAACTTCATCCACCAGCAGCATTTCTTTTGCGCCCTCATACGGAAGATCACAGATGGCCGCAGGCATAAGTTCCAAGGCGGGGCAGCTTCTGTTTTTCTTTTGCCGGAAAAGTGGATTCAAACTGTTCAAATCCCTCCGGATCTTTCTCACAGACAAAATACCCATCGGGGTCTTTGTAAGTGCCGGAGACACCGTCCAAAAATCCGGGTTTCAGTTCTTTAATGAGAAAATAGTCTGCCTCCGGGTCGTCGGCATAGCGCACGCCCTTGGTTTTGCCCGGAACAAAGCCAGACTTGCCGTAAAAGTCAATATTGCCGGTAATGGCAAGCGCACCTGCACCCATTTCCCTGGCTTTTTCCATGGAATAGTCGAGTAGCTGCTTTCCATAGCCCTGCCGCTTGTATGCAGGTGCGATGCCGATGGGACCAAAGGTCATAATCGGTACCTTTCGCCCGCCGTCGCAGACGATCTCCGACCGCACATAGATGACCTGCCCGATCAGCTCACCGCCCAATTCCATCACAAAATCCAGCTCCGGCACAAATGCCGGGTCATCCCGATAACAGTGCAGCACATAGTGCTCCATACAGCCGGGCCGGTAAACATTCCAGAATGACTCGCGGGTCAGGTTTTCGACAGCTCTGTAATCGTCTTTTGTTTCCAGACGAATGATAATATTCTTTTCTGACATAACTTTTCTCCTTCTCTCTTATCAATAATTCTGTATGATCGGCAGCAAAATATGTTCGATAAATAAAATCAATGCGGTCATGTACTGCCGGTCAAAAATAAATTTTCCGCCCTTGTTCATTTGCGGCATAAACATACTTCCTTTTCCCTTCAGAAAATGATCCGCGCAATCTCCATCGTCACGATTTTCAGCACTGCGCCACTCGACATGACATAAAACCATATCTCGCGCATCTTTTGTGTTTTTGCAATCGGCGTAGCAATGGCGGCAATAATAATCAACAGTGCGCCGACACAGCCAACGATGGTAGGCACGCTGATGAGCGGAAACAGCCCCGGTGTACAGCTTCCGTCAATGGCGTGTTGAATGGTCTTGTCCAGCCCGTCCCGCGCCGCCGCAAAGCAGCAGACGACCAGACCGAACACCAGCAGGAGCAGCGTTCTCCTGCCCCAGCAGGCGATATTGCCGCGGTTCCAGACGGAAAAGCCGATGTAGCCCAGCAGAGCAAGGATCATCAGTGTCGTTGCCGTCGTGACGGCGTTTCCAAAATACAGCTTCATGGTAAATTTCCCCTTGCTCTCATTGCGCTCTTGACGTTTCGGCGGCAACGGCCGCCAGCAGGACGCCCATAGATACCCACGGCGCTGCCGCGCATAACGCGCAGTGCTGCGGTGTTCGTGGTATAAAGAATTGCGTTCATAAAGTCTTTCTCTCAAAAAGCAGACGCAGCGCATGATCGGACCTGCGATCAGCACTGCGTCTTTGCGTCTGGCTGTTTATGTAACCGTTCGGTTACTTTCTATTATAGGGACTGTCGGCCCCTTTGTCAAGGCCTTTTTCCGATTTTTCTATGTGCCGCATACAAAGTGCCCCGGGAGAACCCGGGGCACTCGCTCGCTGCTTATGCGTAATTTGCTTCAGGCGTTCTGCAGCGCCGCAAAGCGGAACAGGATCGTCGCCAGCTCCGCGCGCGTTGCACCGGCCTTCGGCGCTAGCTCCGCTGCGCTGCGGCCATTGACAAGGCCCTCTGCAACGGCCCATGCCATGGCGTCCTGTGCGGCCGCGCTGACCGCGTCGGCATCGCCGTAGGCGCTCAGGTCGGCGCGCTTCTCGGTATTGCTGCCGAGATAGCCCGCAAAGCGATAGAGCATCATAGCCATCTGCTCGCGCGTGAGGGAAGCATCCGGATCAAACAGTCCGCCGCCGACACCGTTAACGATGCCGTTCTCCGAGGCCCAGATCACCGCCGCGCCATACCAGCTGTCGGCAGACACGTCCGTGAAGCTGCTCTCGCGGCCCGCCATGTCCGGCGCGCCCGCCATACGGTAAAGCACCATGACCAGCATTGCGCGGGTCGTCTCGCCGTTCGGCTCGAACAGGCCGCCGCCGACGCCGTTCATCACGCCGTTCTTCAGCGCCCAGTCAACGTACTCGTGATACCAACCATTCCGGTCGAGATCCGTGTAGGCTTCGCTCGAGCAGGTCTCTGCCGTAGTCTCACGCTGCTCAGTCTCGCCGCAGCGGCCGCACTTGCGCTCTTCCAGACCAGTGTGGAAGCAATCGGCTTCCTTCACCGTCGTCCAGTCGCCGTAGTCGTGGCCCAGAGCAGGGATTTCCTCGCCCTTGCTGTGCACCTCGCCGCAGCGCGTGCAGACCATGTCGCCCGTGTAGCCCGGCTCCGTGCAGGTGGCTTCCTTCGCGCCGGTCAGCTTGTCATCATGGCCGAGCGGCTGACGGATCTCGCTGATGTAGGTGTAGTCGCAGTGCTTGCAGTGGTTCTCCGTGTAGCCGTAGCCCCCGCAGGTCGGGGCGACTACCGTCGCCTCGCAGTCATGGCCCGCTGCATCCACGAAATCGGCCTTGTAGCTGTCGCCGCAAACAGAGCAGGTATAGGTCGTGTAGCCCATATGCGTGCAGTCCGGATCCGTCCTGACCGCCTCATAGCTGTGGGCGATCATCGGGATGGACTCGGTATAGCTCTTGCCGCAGTTCGTGCAGGTGAAGGTACGAACGCCCTCCTCCGTGCAGGTCGGCTGCTTCGTCACCTCGCTCGTGTAGCTGTGATCCGCTGCCTGCGTATAGCTGTCGACGTAGCTGCTGCCGCAGCGCGTGCAGGTATGCGTCGTATAGCCCATGGCATCGCAGGTCGGAGCCGTTACAACGGTCTGATAATCATGGCCAAGTGCCTCGGTCATGGCATCGACATAGCTGCTGCCGCAGACGGAGCAGGTATGCGTCGTGTAACCGGCGGACTCACAGGTCGGAGCCGTCACGACGTCCACATAGCTGTGGCCCGTGGCCGGGAGCATCGCGTCGACATAGCTGTCGCCGCAGACGGAGCAGGTGTGCGTCGTGTAACCGGCGGACTCGCAGGTCGGAGCCGTCACGACATCCACATAGCTGTGGCCCTTTGCCGCCACATAGTTCGTGCGGTAGCTGAGGCCGCAGCGCGCGCAGACGGACTCGGTGTAGCCGTCCTTCTCACAGGTCGGCTCCACGACCGTCACAGTCAGATCGTGGCCAAGCGGCTCGCCGACCTTGACCGTCAGCGTATTGCTGACCGCATCGCAGTTGTCACACTTGACATAGTAGACCGCGGCTTCGGTGCAGGCAGCTTCCGACTTGATGACATCAGAGGCAGTGTTCGCGAAGGTATGCTCCGCGTTGGCCTGCCACAGGAGGATCGGATGCTTCGTCGCGGTGCAGCCGCTCGTGAAGGCAGCCTCTGCCAGATCGGCGTTCATCGTGGAAACGAACTCCGCGTTCGCAATTTCCTCTGCGGTCCTGACAGCGGCAGTCTGGGTCTCGGCATTCTTCACGGCGCCGATGCCGCCCTTCTCGCAGGTGCCCTCGAGGTAGTAGAGGTTTTTGATGACGGCATCTGCACTGCTCACCGTGCCAATGACAGAGCCATAGGTAAAGGTTGTGTTGCAGGTGACCGTGCCGAGGTTGAAGCAGCTGCGGACCTCGGAGTTCGCGCAGTAGCCGACGATACCGGCGGGATAGTTGCCGCCGGCCTTGATCGCACCGGTGTTGTAGCAGGCCGTGACCTTACAGCCGTTCGGCAGATTGGAAACAATGCCCGCTGCGCAGGTGCTGGGTGCGGTGATGCTGCCGGTGTTGACGCAGCCGGTGATGGTGCTGGGCTGGTTGCCGCTGGAAATGTTGCCGACGATACCCGCGCAGTAGCGCCAGCCGGTGACATTGCCGCTGTTGGAGCAGTTGGTAACATTCAGGCTGTAGTAGGTGCCGCCGACGACGCCGCCGACGCTCTGGTAGTTGCCGCTCGTGCGCTTGATGGAAACGTCAACGTTCGCATGGAGGTTCGTCAGGTCAGCGTAGTCCGCGCGGCCGGCGATACCGCCGACGTAAGCATCGTTAACGGACTTGGTGGAACTGGCGACAACGGTGCCGTTGACGGTCATGTTCTCGATCTTCGCGCGGTCGGTGACGTTGGCGCCGGAGACCCAGCCGAACAGGCCGCGATAGAGCGGTATCGGGGTCGTGCTGCTGTAGTTGATGGAAAGGTTATCCACGGTGTGGTTCTGGCCGTCGAAGGTACCGGCAAACTGCTTAGAAGCGGTGCCGATGGGCGTCCATTCGTAACCGGCCAGATCGATGTCGGCCGTCAGGATGCCGGAGATCTTCGTGCTGCCGCCGTTGACCTTCTGGGCAAACCAAGCCAGCTCTGCGCCGGTGCCGATGAGGTAAACGCCGTTTTCGCCGGTCTTCGGCTCGGTCGCGGTCTTGCCGTCCCAAGCGTTTTCCGCCGCCTTGCGCACGGTGAACTTGACGGTGATCACGCCGTTTTCGACCTTCTCTGCGTCGGCGGACCCGAGCTTAAAGGAACCACTGGTGCGGACATAGCCGAGCTGCTCGATGGCGTAGGTGTAGGAGCCGTAGCCGAGCTTATAGGTACCGTCAGCTTCCGCCGTCAGGAGCTTGTTATCGCCGTCCTTGAGCGTGGGAGTGAGGTCTTCGAACACGTTGCCGTTTTCATCCACGGCGACGAGCTTGACGCTGTAGTAGACCTTCCTGTTGACCTCGACAGGAATATCCGCCAGGCGGCTGGCAACAAAGCTGATGTTGACCGCGGAGAAGTTCGTGCCGACGCCGGTGTCGGTCATATTGTACAGCGTATCAAACGGGCTGGGAGCGGAGTACATACCGCCGGAGATATAGCCGTCGGTGACCATAACGGTCGTTTTGTCTGAGCCTTCGGGGAAGGTGATGTCTGTGGGCATCTCCACGGTGACGGAGGCTCTGTCCATCTGCTGATACTGGCCAAGGCTGCCCATGGAATCGTCTTCGTCCGTGCTGTAGTTCAGATTCAGCGTCAGGGGATTGAAGATACCGGAAACCTTGTCCACGCCGCGGTACAGGCCGTCGAAGGAGAGCGTGACCTTGTCGCCGGGCATAATGGGCTCGCCGTCGTTGGAAGCATTCTTCACGGTGACGCTCATCTGCGCCACGCGCACCAGACGGTAGGACGTGCCGGTGGAATCAAGCATCTTAATGATGACGGTGCCGCCGAGCGTGCCAGCCGTGCGGAAGGGTAGAAGGTCGGCATGATACTTGCCGTCCGCACCTGCCGTGAGGTCGGACCAATCGGAGAGCGTGCTGTTCAGGGAAGCGTTGGTGGTGACGACGGCGTAGCTGACCTTCACGCCTTCGGCTGCCTTCACGGTGAAGTCCAGCGTGGGAGCAGTGTCGGTGTTGAGATAGTACCACGTGTCGTAGTTGTAGTCCCAATTTGCGCCGCGGCTGCTGCCGGTGCCGCCGTTGAAGGAAACGGTCGCGTCAGCCGTACCGGCTGCTTCATTCGTGATGACGAACACGCCGGTGCGTTCGGGGTTGTTGGCGGGGAAGAAGCCGCCGTGCGTTCCGGCGACGTCCTTGTTGGAGTACATATCGATGGCATCGTAGGTGACAGCCACGATATCCGTTCCGGTGGGCTTGACGTCGATCCAGTTGCCGCCTGCGTTGCCGCCGTTGACCTGCTTGACGTCTGCGGCATTGCCCTGCAGCACCTGAACGTTGAACTTCGGCTCAGCCATGATGTTGCCGACGTCGGAGTCGATCAGCTCCCACATACGGAACGCACGGACGCGATAGGTGTCATTCATGCTCATGAAGCCGCTGTGGCTCAGGAACACCTGAAGGTCGGCCTCGTCGCGGTTGATGACCTGCGTGCCGAGCTTGCCGAGGTCGTGGGACTTCTTGTCGGTCGGTGCGTTTTCGGCGAAGGTGATGGTCTTTTCCGTCTTGGCGGTGAGGCTGGGCAGCCAACCGGCCTTGGTGACGTAAGCACCGGCCTTATCGACCAGCCGCCATGTGTAGTTGCTGTTACGTTCGGAAACGCGGTAGAAATAAGTGGTCATGCCGGTCGCGTCGTCCTTCGCAGTCTTGTACGGCTCCACCGCCTTGGTGTTGAAGTTGTTGTACTGGAAGAACAGGGTGAACTCTGCCGTCGTGGGCGCGGTGATGTTCAGCTCCACGGCGTTGGCGATCGTGATGTTCTTCGTTACGACGTTGTAGGAAGGCGCCGTGGTCTGGTTGATCTGCTGATTGAACATATACTTTTCCGTGTTCGTCGGATAAGCATAGATGTTGTACAGCGAAGCGTTCTGCGCCTCCCACGACAGGAAGGGGAAGGCAGTGTAGTCGCTGCTGTAGCGGGTGTAGGTATAGGGCGTACCGGAGTGGATCATGCTGCCGGTAACGGGCATGATCATCTCGACATGGTAGTCGTCCGTGCCGAAGTACTCGTTCTTCTCGTTCCTGGTCGTAGCATAGACGCTGACAACGCCGAGATGGATGTCGTTGCCGCCGCCGCCGTAGATGTCCTTCTCCATCGGCAGAGGCAGGCTCTGACCGCCAAGATAGATGTCATAGGCCTCGGTCGCAGTGTTCCAGCCGTAGCCGCGCGTGGAGTAGCGGCCGGTGCTCAGGGTGGCGTAGAACATGTTGTAATTGTTCACGACCGTGTTGCTGGCCGTCGCCGTTTCGTCGGCTGCGTCAAAGGCGCTGTTGGTGAACTGGACCTCCTCGTAGTCGTGCAGCTCGCACTTTGTGCCGTCGATCTCGACATAGTCCTTCTCTTCGCCGTCGATGATGGTGTAATCGGCGGGGTTGTAGACGTACACGGTCTTGCCCTCGGCATCGGTAAACCAGCCGACATAGTCAAACTGATTTTCGTCGATGCCCGCGGTCTTGTACATCTTGAGGATCGGGTACTTATTGCCGTTTGTGCTGTAGTTCTGGTCACGGCCGACGTAGAAGTTGATATTCGCTTCGACGACATCGACGAAGGTCAGCGTCAGCGTCCAGGTATCGGCGGAGTAGCCGGCGTCGTTCTTTGCGCGGAACTTATAGATATATGTGCCTGCCTTGCTCTGGATCAGGCTCTTGTTCACGCCGCCGAACATTGCTTCCTCAAAGTGCTGCTCCCCGCTCCACGTCGCACCGCCATCGGAGGACATAGTGTAGAAGTAGTTCTTGTAGGTCAGCGTGCCGTTTTTCACGCCGAAGATCTTGCCGTCCATCAGATCGTCGAGCTGATAGCTCTTGCCGGTCTGAACTTCCGCAGCGGCATCGGTCACACCGTCGAGCAGATAGGGCGCTGCAGGATCCTTCGCGCCGCAGACGGTGCAGACGCCGTTTTCATACTGATGTGCGCGGGCCTCCTGCCACGCCAAAAGCGGATAGCCGCCGCAGCCGGTATTCTCCTTGAAGCTGCTGCCGAGCGTCGGTGCCAGCGCCTTCAGCTCCTCTGCGGTCTTCGCCGTGGCGTTCTCGTCGCCAATCGCGGAAGCGCCGCCGAGGTAATACACATTGGAGACCTGATCCGCACTGCCCACGGCTGCGCCGATCGCGCCGCTGGCCGCGGCTGTCGTGACCTTACCGGTCGTGTAGGCATTTGTCAGCGCAGATTTCTCCATGACGCCGATCAGACCGCCCACGAGCGTCTTTTCGGTAGACACATCACCGGTGTTATAGACATTGGTCACAGTCGCCTGCTTGGCATAGCCCATCAGACCGCCGACATAGGTACCGGTCGCCGTGATCTTGCCAGTGTTATAGCAGCCGGTCATCGTGCCGGAATAGAGCTCATAGCACAGGCCGCCAAGGTTCTTCACACCGGTAATATTGCCCTCGTTGCCGCAGTTCGTCACAGTCGTGTCGATCATGGCACCGGCCAGACCGCCAACGGAGGCTGCATTGCCGACCTTTTCATCAGCGGTCACATTCACGCGGGAAATGACATTGGAAAGCTCCGCATAACGGGCAGAGCCGACCACGCCTGCGACATAGCCCGAATAAACGGAAAATTCGCTTGCCGCGTTCACGCTGCCCGTGACCGTCAGGTTCTGAATGACCGCATGTTTTTCGGGCGTGCCCTCGACCTGACCAAACAGGCCGAGATACAGTCTCTCGCCGGAAGCTGCCGTGGTATAGTCCACCGTCAGGTTGGAGACAGTATGCCCTGCACCGTCAAAGCTACCCGCGAAAGCTACGCTGCCATTGCCGATCGGCGCCCAGACCACATCGGCCAGATCGATATCCTTCGTCAGAACGGCAGAGATCGCATTCTCACCGCCGTTGACCTTCTTGACAAACCAGACAAGCTCGTCGGCATTGCCGATCTGATACACGCCGTCCTTCTGCGCAGGCTCCGCAGGAGCCTTGACCGTCACAGCACACTGTGCCTTTGCCTCGCCGCAGCTGGCCGTGATCGTGGCCGTACCGGTCTTTCCGGCAGTCACGACGCCGTTCCGCACGGAAGCGACCTCTGCATCCGTCGTCGTCCAGGCAATGGTTGGATCCGTCGTATCCTCCGGCTGGATTGCAGCGGTCAGGGCCGCCGTGTCGCCGGTATACAGGTTCAGCTCGGTCTTATCCAGCGTTACAGCCGAGGCCATGACCGGGGGCGTGACCGTAACGGCACATTCTGCCTTCACGGTGCCGCACGTCGCAGTGATGACAGTCTCGCCGGCCGCCTTCGCCGTAACGATCCCGTTTTCCACCGTTGCGACCTCTTCCTTCGAGGAGCTCCAGACAATGGTATCCGTCGTGTTCTCCGGCTGGACCGTGGCCTTCAGGGAAGCGGTCTTTCCCGCCGTCAGCGTCAGCTCCGTCTGGTCCAGCGTCACGCCGGTCGCCGGAGTGACCTCGCGGGTCAGCTCGAGATACAGCTCATACGTCGTGCCCGCCATGGCATCCATAATGCTCAGATAGGCGACCTTGCTGTTTTCCGCCGGGGGGAAGGGCTTTTCGTCCTTGTCCGTCAGCAGGGTCGTCTCCAGCTCCGCAGCCGTCAGGGTGAAGGGATTCACGCCCGCATCGTTGAGATAATTGCTCTTCTTGTCCGTCACGAGCAGGAAGCTCGCATCCGCCACATGGATCGTCACATTACTGCCGTAGGGCAGCACGGCGCGATACTTCGTCCCATCCTCGCCGCCAACACGTGTCAGGGCGCAGGCCTTTCCGCCGACGCTGACCGTGAGCGGACTGGCCGTGACCGTAACGGCACACTCGGCCTTCACGCTTCCGCATGCCGCCGTGATGACGGTGCTGCCCGCGCCGACCGCAGTCACAACACCGTCCGCGACCGTAGCGACCGCCTCATTCCCGGTCGTCCAGGTCAAGGTATCCGTGGTGTTTTCCGGCTGTGCCGCTGCCGTCAGAACGGCCGTTTCGCCCGTCATCAGATTCAGCGTGGTCTTGTCGAGCGTCACGCCGGTCGCCGGGACGACCGCAGCCGCCTTTTCAAAGCGGACTGCCACATCGTCATAGGCGAAGTAGGCGGGCTGCGAGAAGCCATAGCCGTTATCGCTGGAGCCGGTCACATTGAACGTGACCTTCAGGACCTTACCAAGGCCGGACAGGTCCCACTTTGTCCAGTCCATCATGATGTTCTTCGGACCGTTGCAGAGGTAGATGCTGGCCGTTCCGGTCTTCTCCCCTGCCGCGTTATAGCCCGTTGCGACCAGCTTGACCCAATCGTCGTCGCCGATCTTGGCAGTCAGACCGTTGCCGTCGATGTAGCAGTTGAGCGCATAGTCCGTGTTGTTGACATACATATGGTCAATGACACGGGCGGTGCCGTCGGCAAAGGTCAGAGCCGGCAGGGCGTCCTCTCCGAGGCCGTAGCCGGAATTATCGGCATAACCGTAATGCACGGCGAAGTTATTCGAGCCGTTGTGGCCGCCGCCGGTCCGCTCCAGACCGGAAACGTCCTTTTTATAAACGGTAAGCTGACTCTCGAAGCCGCCGTACTTGCTGATCTCACCGGAAACATAGTTGGAAACGGCATGACCGCCGCTCCAGTAGCACCAGGAGCCATAGCCCTCGGACAGGGTGTTGCTGAGCCAGGTATTGTTCTTATCCGTCCACTTGTAGGCAGCGTCGACGGAATCGACACCGGCGCCGCTCTCTCCGTAGAGCAGCTTGCCGCCGTACTGCGGGCTGTCAATGAGACTCGTCCAGTTGTTTCCGCCTGCGAAGTTCGTTCCGCCCTTGTAGTCGGCATCCTCGAATGTGAGGACGCGCAGCTCATAGTCGGGCTCTGCTGCGAACGCACTGACGGGCAGCAGCGAGCAGACCATCACAATGGCCAGCACGAGCGCCAGCAGGCGCTTTCCGCACGCTGCGGATTTCGTTTGCATAAGCGATCTCTCCTTTTACTGATAATATGTATCGGCAGCCGCCGGAGCGGCAGAAGCAGGGTTCAGCCCCGCCACAGCTGAGCTGCAGGGGGCGCTTTGTTTTCCCTTCGGAAAACAAAAAAACGGCTGAAGGGATAGCATACCTATCCCCTCAACCGATTCGGGCTATGGAAATCTCCCAGTAGGTCTTCTGAGTTGCGCCTCCGGCGGAGCATCCGCCACGTCTGCCGCCCTGCCTTCTCAGTTTCCCAATGACCGGCTTTCGCCGACGGACAGCAGCCTCAGCGCTCACAGCGACGGTCATCCAGAAGGCAGCTGCCTTCTCGGGGTACTATCCCCATTCCCTTGTTTACCAACGCGCCTGACGGATCCTCCGCCGTTGCGGCCACGCGGTCTCTGCGAGTCGTGTGATTCAATTTTATGGTCCGGCACCAGCCGGACCATCCTTGATTATATCGTCCCGGATTCAGAATGTCAATCGTATTTTATCCGAAAAGGCAAAACTCCCCGCGCCGGATCCGGCGCGGGGAATCGCTGCATTGCAGAATTACTTCTCGGCAGCCTTATCCTGCTCGATGAGGATGCGCAGCGCACCGACGGCGACCTCGACGCTCTTCGGCATCTCGGTATAGGCCATGACGGAGGAGGCGCGGCAGCCGCGGATGGAGGAGATGACAAAGATCGCAGCAGACTCCATCTCGGAGCTGATGACATTGCCGCGGCGCCATGCTTCCCAACGGGCCTTCAGCCACGGCTCGGCGGGCATGTTCTCCGGCTCGTGCTGGCCGTAGAAGGAGTCCTTGGACTGGGTGATGCCTTCGATGAAGTTGTAGCCGAGCTGCTTGGCGGAGTCGGCCAGAGCCGCGACAACGTGACGGTCGGCGACGGCCGGGTACTCAATGGGGATGTAGTGCTTCGTCGTGCCCTCATCGCGGACAGCGGCAGTGTTGATGACGCCGTCGAGCGTCGGGTCGAACGCACGGTCACAGACGCGTCCGGCCGTGCCGACGCGGATGAAGGTGTCCGCGCCGCAGGCGATCAGCTCTTCCAGGCAGATCGCGGTGGACGGGCAGCCCATGCCGGTGGAGACGACGGAGACGGGAACGCCGTTGAGCGTGCCGGTCCAGGTCTTATGCTCGCGGTTGTGCGCGACGAGCTTTGCATCATCAAAATAGGATGCGATCAGGTCCGTGCGGAACGGATCGCCGGGGAGCAGGACATAGCGGCCGATGTCGCCCTTGCCCACGCGAACGTGATAGGTCTTGCCCTCATCCGTAAAAACAGCCATGGTAATTTACCTCCAAATATTATCTCTTGCTCTTATCATAGGGAACGCCAATGACGCCGGGCGCATTGGAACGCTTCGTGGAGAACGCCAGAACGATCAGCGTCGCCACATAGGGGAGCATCTTGAAGAAGGCCTCCGGGATGCCGAGGTTATACAGGAACGGGATAACGGAATACGACGCGGCAATGGTCTTCGTCAGGCCAAAGAACAGTGCGCCGAGCGCGATGCCCCACGGCTTCCACTGGCCGAACACGACGACGGACATGGCGAGGAAGCCATAGCCGCTGACGCTGGCGGTATAGGTCGTGGTCGTCGGCAGGATGAACACGAGGCCGCCGAGACCGGCCAGAGCGCCGGAGATCAGGACGCCGGAATAGCGCATCTTATAGACGCTGATGCCAACGCTGTCCGCCGCCTGCGGGTTTTCGCCGCAGCTGCGCAGGCGCAGGCCGAAGCGGGTACGCTTGAGGATGAAGGCCGTGACGATCAGGACGAGGATGCCGAGATACGTCGTGACATAGGCCTTCTGGAACAGGATCGGGCCGAGGACCGGGATCTTGCTGAGCAGCGGGACGGCGTCGATACGGAACGTGTTGCGGAAGACGACCTGCTCCGTGCCGAGCATGACGCGGGCATAGAAGATGCAGAACGCCGTAGCAAACGTGATGATGGCCGTCGAGCTGATGGTCTGCTCCGCCTTCAGGTGGATGGAGGCAAAGGCGTGCAGGGCGCTCAGGAGCATACCGGCAAGGATCGAGATCAGGATCGCGATCAGCAGAACGAGCCATGAGGGCATAGCGGCACTTGCCGAGCGGATGAACATGATGCCCGCGAACGCGCCGAAGACCATGATGCCCTCAAGTGCGATGTTCAGAACGCCGCTGCGCTCGGAGAACAGGTCGCCGAGGCCGACGAGAAGCAGCGGGACGAGGAAGATCAGCGTCTGCTGGCAGATAAAGATAAACAGATTCATTTATTTCTCCGCTCCTTTCCCGGTGTGGTGCACGTCCGTCCTCTGGCGAAGCTGCCATCTGCGGATGCCTTCGCGGATGATGAAGGAGAACGCGCTGAAGTAGACGATCACGGAAACGATGATGTCGACGATCTCCGTCGTGAAGCCGTAGGTCTGCATGTAGAAGCCTGAGACCTGCATATACGCGATGAAAATACCGGTGAATATGATGCCGATCGGGTGGTTCATGGCAAGCAGGGCGACCGGAATGCCGTTCATGCCCTCTGCCGCCTGCACGTCCTCGACCTTGATGTACTTACCGGCGGAGGAAAGGTACAGCAGCGCACCACCGAGGCCGATGAGAGCACCGGAGATGAGCATGGCGGTCATGATCATACGCTTGGCATCGACGCCGAAGCCGATGCTGGCGTCGCGGTTCTTGCCGCAGGCCTTCAGCTCGAAGCCGAAATTCGTCTTCTCCAGCAGGATGAACACGATGATGGCCACAACAATAACGATGAAGATGCCGATATTCGCGGAGCTGTCCGGGAAGAGCTTATCCAGGCCGGCCGTCGGGAGGCGGTGAGCCGCCGGCACGGGGCGGGTCTGGTTCTTCACATTGTCATAGATCGGGGCGATCTTGATGAGATAGTTCACAAGATACATGCCGATGTAGTTCATCATGATCGTCGCAATGACGATATTCACGCGGCGATAGGCGTGCAGCAGGCCGGGAAGCAGGGCCCACAGGGCGCCGCCGATCATGCTGGCCAGCAGCGGAACGATCCATCCGAGTGCTCCGGGGAGATTCCAGATGCTGGCAGTATAGACGCCGCAGAAGGCGCCCACGATGAACTGGCCGGCGCCGCCGATGTTGAAGATGCTTGCCTTGAAGCCGAAGCCGACGCCAAGGCCGGTCATGATGATCGGCACGGCATAATACAGCACGTTGCCGAAGGTCTTCATGCCGCTGTAGAAGCCGCCCGTGATGAGCGCACTGAAGGCCGGGAATGCATTCGAGGGATTCGTCGCCAGCAGAACAATGAGGCCGACGAGCAGACCGGCCAGAATGGCCAGAATGGAGGAAAGCACGCCCGCGTAGTCTCTCTGGCGGCGCGGAGCAAGGGGACTTGTCTGATTTTTCATTTTACCGCTCCTTTCCGCTTGCTGCCGGACATGTAGAGGCCCAGCTCATTGACCGTAACCTCTTCCGGACGGACATCGGCAACGATCTCACCCTCGTAGAAGACGATGATGCGGTCGCTGATGTTCATGACCTCTTCCAGGTCGAACGAAACGAGGAGAACAGCCTTGCCAGCGTCGCGCTGGCGGAGCAGGTTCTTATGGATGTTCTCGATCGCGCCGACATCCAGACCGCGTGTCGGCTGCATGGCAAGAATGACGTTCTCATCCGAGTCGATCTCGCGGGCGATGATCGCCTTCTGCTGGTTGCCGCCGGACATGCTGCGGGCCGTGCTCTTCGCGCCCTCGCTGCTGCGGATATCGAACTCTTCGATGAGCTCTTCCGCCAGCTCGCGGCGCTTATGGAAGCGGATGAAGCCGTGGTTCTGGAATTCCTTGCGGAAATACTTGCGCATTGCCAGATTTTCTTCCAGCGTATTGTCCAGGATCAGGCCGTACTTGTGGCGGTCCTCCGGCACATGGGCCAGACCGTGCACATTGCGGTAGCGGATGGGGGCATGGCTGACATCCTCGCCGTTGAGCAGGATCTTGCCGCTGTTCTGTTTCAGCAGGCCGACGATCACGCGGACGAGCTCGCTCTGGCCGTTGCCTTCGATACCGGCCACGCAGAGGATCTCGCCCTTGTGGACGGAGAACGAGACCTGATTCAGAATATTCTTGTTCGGGTTGCGCTCCGACTTGAGCGTTACATTTTCAAGCGTCAGGACAGCATCGCCTGCATGCTCGGGAGCCTTCTCCAGATGGAAGTCGATCTTACGGCCGACCATCATTTCGGAAAGATCCTCGACGCTGGCGGTCGAAACGTCGCAGGTGCCGATGCACTTGCCGCGGCGCAGGACCGTGCAGTAGTCCGAAACTGCCTTGATCTCATTGAGCTTATGGGTGATAAAGATGATCGCCTTGCCCTCGCGCTTGAGGTTCTGCATGATGATCATCAGTTCGTCGATCTCCTGCGGCGTCAGGACAGCCGTCGGCTCGTCGAAGATCAGGATGTTGTTGTCCTTGTAGAGCATCTTCAGGATCTCTACTCTCTGCTGCATACCCACGGTGATGTCAGAGACTCTGGCATCGCAGTCGATATTCAGGCCATAGCGCTCGCTCAGGGCAAGCACCTTCTTGCGCGCTTCCTCCATCTGCAGGACGCCGTGCTTTGCGGTCTCGACGCCGAGGACGATGTTCTCGAGCACGGTGAAGTTCTGCACCAGCATGAAGTGCTGATGAACCATGCCGATACCCAGCGCATTGGCCGTGCGCGGATTTTTGATCTCTGCCTTTTTGCCGTTCACGAGGATCTCGCCCTCTTCCGGCTGATAAAGGCCGAACAAGACGCTCATCAGCGTCGATTTACCGGCGCCGTTCTCGCCCAGAAGGGCGTGGATCTCGCCATAGCGGACGCGCAGGGTGATGTCGTCATTCGCGACGATGCCAGGAAACACCTTCGTGATGTGCAGCAGCTCGATCGCATAGTTGTCCATAAAATGATCCCCCTAGTTGGTAAACCCGGCAGGGAAACGCCACAGCGCTCCCTGCCGGGTCCGCCTTATCTCATAGTCGTTTACTCGACGACCTGAACCGTCACATACTGCAGGGTCGCTGCAACATCCTCGATGGTGACCGTGTTGCCATCCGCATCGACATCGCGGTGGATGCTGGAGGTAACGCCGTCCTTGTCAGCCTTCAGGACTTCGACGATGGCATCATAGTCAGCCTGCGTGAAGTTCTTGAAGCGGGAGGTCTCCATGGGAAGACCAACAGCATCATCGTTGATGGTCAGAGTCTCGCTCGTGCCGCCGGGGAACGTGTCATTGTAGTAAGCCTTAATCGCGCCGTAAACAGCCGGAACGAGCATCTTCATGGCGGAGGTCAGGCAGGTCTCGGTGATCTGGGACATGTCGGTATCAACGCCGATGGAGACGCAGTCGCCGCCGGTGGCCTCGCAGGCCGCGAAGACGTTGTCCGGGCCGCCGCAGCCGAAGATGCACTCGGTGCCGGACTGATACCATGCAGCAGCCTTCGCCTGGAAGTCAGGAGAGTTGCCGAAAGCGCCGGTATAGGTGTACTTCATCTCAATGGAGCCAGCCTCAAGGCCGAGCTCCTTGGCAGCGTATTCCGCGCCGTCCACGAAGCCGTAGCCGTAACGAACGACAGCAGGAACAGCCAGAGCGCCGAAGAAGCCGAGCTTGCGATAGCCTTCCTTGACAGCAGCATAGCCCGCCAGGAAGCCGGACTGCTCTTCCGCAAAGAAGATGGAGCAGGTGTTGTCTGCGATGACGGTGTCGTCATCAAGGGTCGGGGTGGCGTCGACCAGAACGAAGTGGACGTCCGGATACATGGTCTGAGCCTTGTAGATGGCTTCGCCGAACAGGAAGCCCGGGGTCACGATGAGCTTTGCACCGTTGTTGACAGCGCCCTCAATGGCGGAGAGGTAGCTCTGCGTGGACTGGTCGATCGGGGTGTAGTAGGTGTAGGTCTTGCCGTTCTCTTCGGCGTACTGCTTCAGGCCTTCCCAGGAGAACTGGTTGAAGCCGCGGTCGTCGATAGAGTTGGCATCGGTGATCAGGGCCAGCTCAGCCTCGCCGCCGGAAACCGGAGTGGTAGCTTCGCTGCCCTCAGTGTTGGTCGTGGTGTCCTTGGTGTTCTCGGTGTTGTCATTGCCGGAGCCGGCGCAAGCGGCCAGGGACAGGACCATGACAAGCGCGAGAATCAGACAAAAGATTCTCTTTTTCATGTTGCCTCCTAAATGTGATACATTTTTATACTCAGTCCGCAAGCGGACCAAATACCGTTGTTATTCAGCCTGCTGTCAGACTAAATGTCATGTTATTTTGTGAATCAGGGAGCCGCTGATTCAATTCTCAAGAGCGGACGGCGAGGAATTTTTCGTCGAGTCGAGGTTTGGAAAGTGCAGGCGTACTTTGTGTACGTCAAGCTTTTCGAACCGATGGATCGGCGGAAAAGCTCCGTCATACGCCGCAGATGATTGAGGCAGAGCTTCCCCAAAAACAGGACTTGCAATTTCGAACACTTCGGAGTAAAATGGAGCGTATTTTGAGACGCGGGAGGGACGGGACATGATCCTCTATGAAGATGCGCAGCTCGTCGTGTGCTGTAAGCCGCGCGGCGTGCTTTCCGCCGCGGACAGCTCCGGGCAGGAGAGCATGGCTGCGCTGCTTGCGCCGCGCACGGTCTTCCCGGTGCACCGTCTCGACCGCGACGTGCCCGGCGTGATGGTCTTTGCCAAGACCCGCGAGGCGGCGGCCTTTCTCTCGGCGCACCTCACGGCCGGCAAGGAATATCTCGCGCTGGCCGAGGGCGCGCCGTGCAAAGAGCCGGAGGAGCTTTATGACCTGCTGTTCCACGACCGCGCGCGCAACAAGACCTACGTCGTGCGGCGCACGCGGGCCGGGGTACGCGAGGCGCGCCTGATCTGCACGCCGCTGCGCCTGCTGCCGGACGGCCGCGCCGCATTGCACCTGCAGCTGCTCACGGGCCGGACGCACCAGATCCGCGTTCAGCTCGGCTCGCGCGGCTGCCCTGTCTGCGGCGACCGGAAATACGGCGCGCAGGCCGCGCCGGGCGGCATTGCCCTCTATGCCTGGCGGCTGCGCGTGCCGCACCCGGACGGGCGCAGCCTCACGTTCCGCCTGCCGGAGGAGCTGCTGCCGCCGGAGCTGCAGGGCCTTGCGGAAGACTTGTAAATCCCATGATTTTATAGTATACTAAAGGAAGCACTTAACGGCAGCACCCAATAGCGCGGTATATCTAAAACTTTATGTTTTCTGCAGGATTGCTCGTCTTTCCCTGATATCACGCGCATTCATTTGCATTGCGCGTTCACAATAAGAAAGCTTTAGCCTTACCACGCTACGAATAACAGCACCGCACAATTCAGCGAAGGCCAAAGGTGTCATGACGCGGCGCTGCCTAACAAGCTCAGAACCGGCCCGCCGTGCCCGCACGGAGCGCCGGAAGCAGGAGGAAGGAATATGGCAAACAATCTCAAACGTCTGGACAGCTACCTTGTCCCCGGTAAGCACATTCACCTGATCGGCATCGGAGGCGTCTCCATGCGGCCGCTCGGACTGGTGCTGCGCGGCATGGGCATCACGGTCACCGGTTCGGACATGAACGCCTCCGTCTCCACCGACGAGCTGATCGCCAAGGGCATCGAAGTACACATCGGCCACCGCGCCGAGAATATTCAGGGCGCGGACTGCATCATCCGCACGGCCGCCGCCCACAACGACAATCCCGAGGTCGCCGCGGCCCGCGCGCAGGGCATCCCCGTGTTCGAGCGGGCGCAGGCCTGGGGCGTGATCATGCGCGAATACAAAAACGCCATCTGCGTGTCCGGCACACACGGCAAGACCACCACGACCGGCATGCTGACGCATATTTTCATGCAGGCACAGCGCGACCCGACCGTTATGATGGGCGGCTATCTCCCGCTGCTGCACGCAGGCCACCGCGTCGGCTCCGGCGACACCATTATCATGGAGAGCTGCGAATACTGCGACTCGTTCCTGAATTTCTACCCCACCGTCGCCATCGTGAACAACATTGAGGCCGACCATCTGGACTATTTCAAGGACCTCGACGCCGTGAAGCGCTCGTTCCGCAAATTTGCGGGCCTCGTGCCGCGTACGGGCCACGTCATCGCCAACGGCGACGATGCAAATACCGTGCAGACGCTCTCGGATCTGCACTACCTCTCCTTTGGCATCGATGCACACAACGATATCCACCCCGAGGGGCTTTCCGAGGACCTGCGCTCGTTTGACATTATCTGCTTCGGTAAGCGCTACTGCCATGTGGACCTGCAGGTCTACGGCCGCCACAATGTCTATAATGCGCTGGCCGCCGCAAGCGCCGCATGGGTCATGGGCGTGGACGGCGCGGATGTCGCCGCGGGCCTTGCCTCGTTCCACGGCGCGGGCCGCCGCATGGAGTTCAAGGGGACGTACCACGGCGCGGATGTTTATGATGACTATGCCCACCATCCCGGCGAGCTGCACGCCCTCATCGACGCCGTGGCCCACATGGGCTATCAGCGCGTGATCCTCGCGTTCCAGCCGCACACCTACACGCGCACGAAGGCCCTGTTCGATGATTTTGTCCGCGAGCTCAAGCGCGTGGACGTCGCCGTTCTGGCCGAGATCTACGCCGCCCGCGAGAGCAACACCATCGGCATCTCCTCCCGCGATCTGGCGCGCTGCATTCCCGGCAGCGTCTACTTTGAGACGCTCCCTGAGGTCACGGCCTATCTCCGCGGGGCTGCGCAGAAGGGTGACCTGATCCTGACCGTCGGCGCAGGCGACATCTACAAGGCCGGAGAGGCCCTTCTGAAGGAAGAATAACATTCAAATAAACCAACAATACCGCAGCACAAAGGAGTTTCTATGGAAAAGTATGATCTGATCATTGTTGGTGCCGGTCCTGCCGGCATCTTTACGGCCGTCGAGCTGTTCCGCCGCGGCGCACACAAGAAGATCCTGATGGTCGAAAAGGGCCAGAGCGTGGAAAAGCGCTCCTGCCCGAAGAGCAAGACGCAGAAGTGCTTGAACTGCCAGCCCTGCAACATCACGACCGGCTTCTCCGGCGCAGGCGCGTTCTCGGACGGCAAGCTCTCGCTGAACCACGAGGTCGGCGGCGATTTCCCGAACCTCGTCGGCCCGGACTTTGCCCAGTCCCTCATTGACTATACGGACCAGATCTATCTGGAATTCGGCGCGGACCCCCATGTGGAGGGCGTGTCCGACCCCGATAAGATCCGCATCATCCGCCGCCGCGCCATTCGCGCAGGCCTGAAGCTCGTCGACTGCCCCATCCGCCACCTCGGCACCGAAAAGGCGCAGGAGCTCTACCTTGCGCTGGAGAACGACCTGCGTGCCAAGGGCGTCGACATGCTCTTCGGCCACAGCTGCGTCGATCTCGTGCTCGATGGCCCGCTGTGCAAGGGCGTCATCGTGGAGCCGACGCGCGGCGGCACGCGCGAGACGATCTATGCCGACGACGTCGTCATTGCGGCAGGCCGCCGCGGCGCGGAATGGCTGGAATCCCTGTGCGCGAAGTATGACATCGCCCACCAGCCCGGCACCGTGGACATCGGCGTGCGCGTCGAGGTCCGCAACGAGGTCATGGAGGAGGTCAACAGCGTCCTCTACGAGTCCAAGCTCGTCGGCTATCCGCAGCCGTTCAAGAACAAGGTCCGCACATTCTGCCAGAATCCCGGCGGCTTTGTCAGCCAGGAGAACTATGACAAGAACCTCGCCGTCGTGAACGGCCACAGCTACAAGGACCTGAAGTCCGACAACACGAACCTGTCCATCCTGTGCTCGCACAACTTCACCTATCCGTTCAACCAGCCCATCGCCTACGCCCAGAAGGTCGGTGAGCTGACGAACATGCTGGCCGACGGCCACATCCTCGTGCAGCGCTTCGGCGATATCCTCGACGGCAAGCGCACCTGGCCGAAGGAGTCCGCCCGACACTGCCGGACGCCGTCGCGGGCGACATCACCGCCGGCATGCCCTACCGCGCCATGATCAACATCATCGGCTTCATTCAGGCCATGGATCAGGTCGTGCCGGGCTTTGCCAGCTATGAGACGCTGCTGTACTCCCCGGAGCTGAAGTTCTACAGCAACAAGGTCAAGATGACCCCGGACCTCAAGACAAACGTGGCGCACCTGTACTGCCTCGGCGATTCGTCCGGCTGGACGCGCGGCCTGATGATGGCCTCCGTCATGGGCGTGCTCATGGGCCGCAAGCTCGCGGGCTATAAGGAGCCGCTGCGCTGAATAGATCGGCGGAAAGCTCTGCGAGGCCGCCTGCCGGGCCCTGCCGTGCGTTGTAGGGGAGCGGCATGCCGCTCCCGGCGCACCGCTGCCGATTGGTACAGGCCAGCGATAAAACGGCGATGGCCCCCGATTTGTCATTGCGAGGCCCTGAAAGGGCCGTGGCAATCTCGTGCAGGCAGTTACGATTTCGCTGATAGCTTTCCCTCGATGCGGCCGGGTACTGCGAGATTCCCACGTCGCTTCGCTCCTCGGAATGACACGTCAGGCGGGTGCAGCGGTGCACCAGAGCGCTTGCGTGGTTGAATGCTCCCCTACTGGGCGCTCAGGGAGCGCCGCTACATTGGCGTGTGCGGTCGGCGATCGTGCCACGAAACCTGCAGCCTGCAAGGCGGTCACTGACCGCCGCTACAGACGCAATTGGCGCGTGCCATTTTAACGATAGCCTTTCCAAATCGGCAGTGCCTTCCCGAGATTGCCACGTCGCTTTGCTCCTCGCAGTGACAAACCTTTGGCGTTCCTCGTTTTGCTGACAGCCTGTTTCTTGCGCCGGTGCGCCGCCGGGCCGGCTGTCCGCTCCCCTACAGTCGAAAACGAAGAAGTCCTGTGACATTTCCCGTCACAGGACTTCTTTGATCAGCTGCAGCTTCTTCGCGCGCGGCAGGCGCTTGATGGCCGCCTCGCGGCGCAGGGCGTCCCCGCGGGTCCCACAGGCCTCGCTGTAGACCAGCTCCAGCGGACCGCGGCCGCGCGTATACTTTGCACCGTGCCCGCTGCGGTGCGCGGCGAGGCGGCGCTCCGGGTCATCGGTCATGCCGGTGTAGAGCGTGCCGTCACCGCAGCGCAGGATGTAGACCCACCACCCGCTCACAGCGGGATATCGATGCTGACGCGGTCGGTGCGGATGGACTTGCACAGGGCGGAGACCTTCTTGTGGCGCGGGTCGTCGCGATAGCGCGCCACGTCCTCCAGCGTGTCAAAGTCCACCTCGAGCGCGGCGTCCCACGCGGCGTTCGGGGCTGCGCTGCGCGCCACATGCATGCCGCGGATCCAGTCGATCTGCTCCGGCAGTGCAGAGAGCGCCTGCAGGAACGGCTCCGGATCGGCATCCGGGCGGAATTTCCAGAATACGATATGTCGGATCATGTCTGTTTCTCCCTTCAGGAAGCCCAAAATTCATCCAAGGTCAGCTGCTGCTCCGTGAGGTAGCGCGCGGCCTCGATGCCGACGTAGCGATAGTGCCACGACTCATAGTCGATGCCGGTCACGTCCTCCTTCCCCGCGGGATAGCGAAGGATGAAGCCGAAGCGCCAGCAGTTTTCATGCAGCCAGATCGTCTCCGGCGTCTGCTCCTGCGTGTCGTCGAGGCGCTGGTTGTCCGTCGCAACGATGTCGACGGCAAGGCCGGTCTCGTGCTCGCTGCAGCCGGGCGGCATCGTCCAGCGGGCCGTCTCCTCCCTGGCCTCGTCCTCTGTCATGCCCTCGCTGACGCGGGCCTCGACGTCCTCGTCAAACAGCTGCCTCTGGCTGTCCGTGGAGCGGTAGGCCGAGGCGACCGTGAACGAAAGCCCCTCGGCCCGCCCGGCGGCCAGCATCTGCCTGAGCGGCTCATAGGCGATCGCAGCAATGGAATAGGGCCAGTCGTGCAGCTGCGTCAGCTCCGGCGCATAATCCTCCGCCAGCGGATGCGCGCGGCTCACGAGCAGCAGGAGCGGATCATCCTTTGAGGGCGGATCGGCCGCCTGCGTCGCAGGGACGGGCTGCATTTCCGCCGTTGTCTCCGCCGCCGTTTCGTCCGCCGCTGCGGACCCCGGCTGCGGCTCGTCCGCCCCGCAGCGCAGCAGGAGCAGCACCAGCAGGACCGCCGCGCCGAGGAGCGCAAAGCGGCCCCGCAGTGGTTTGCGGCGCTGCCGCTTCCTTTTTGTGGTTTTCCTTCGTGTTCTCTGTGGTGTATGATTCATGAGATCAACCGCCTTTCGTGTTCATTCTAGCGAATTCCCGCATCGAATTTGCAGCAAAATCGGCGGTGCGGAAAAATTCCGGGCGGGATGCCCCGCCCGGAAGGGAAGAAGGATCAGTCGGATTACACAAGGGCGGCCGTGATGATGGCCATCTTGTAGACCTCGTCGGCGTTGCAGCCGCGGGAGAGGTCGTTGATCGGGGCGTTCAGGCCGAGCAGAATGGGGCCGTAGGCCTCATAGCCGCCGAGACGCTGGGCGATCTTATAGCCGATGTTGCCGGCCTCGATGCAGGGGAAGATGAAGGTATTGGCATAGCCCGCGACCTTGGAGCCGGGGAACTTCAGCTGGCCGACGACCGGGGAAACGGCCGCGTCAAACTGCATCTCGCCGTCAATGGCAAGATCCGGCGCAAGCTCCTTGGCCTTTGCCGTGGCATCGCGGGACAGCTGAACCGTGCCGCCCTTGCCGGAGCCCTTCGTGGAGAAGCTCAGCATGGCAACCTTCGGGTCGATGCCGAACGTCTGCGCGCAGCGCGCGGTCTCGACGGCGACCTCGGCGAGCTTGTCGGCAGCGGAGACAACAACGTTGCCTTCCTTGTCGAGCGTGTCTTCATAGGAGATGTTGATGGCGCAGTCGCCCATGGCCAGCTTCTCTTCGCCGCGGACGAGGATGAAGCAGGAGGAGACCAGATGCGCGCCCGGCTTCGTCTTGACGAGCTGCAGGGCGGGACGAACGGTGTCAGCCGTGGAATAGGTCGCGCCGCCCAGCAGAGCGTCCGCATAGCCCATCTTCACGAGCATCGTGCCGAAATAGTTACCCTTGGACAGCGCCTCGCGGCACTGCTCTGCAGTCATCTTGCCCTTGCGCAGGACGACCATCTTCTCGACCATCTCGTCCATGCCGGGATAGGT
>OLND01001454.1_pt1 | contig 24443 bp, 18 predicted proteins | sample 1672031 | NCBI WGS metagenome assembly OLND01 (sample SAMEA3136638, study PRJEB25190) | human gut metagenome | biome: human gut; feature: human-associated habitat; material: faeces | place: Austria | collected 2013 | reverse complement strand
CTGCGGGCGCGGTGCGCGGGCGGATCGCGCCCGCAGGTCGGCGCAGACGCTGCGGCAGCGGAGGAGGCGCTGGGCGCGAAGTAGCTTGTGCGAAGCGAGCGCGGACGATCGGACACGTTCACTTCCGCATCTTGCTAAGCTATCTGTTTTGGCGATAGCAAAGCATCAGAACATCGAATGGCTTAGAAGGTTGTATTCGCCGCCCGTTAGTGGTTTCATGCAATGTGCTGCTTTTACCTGCGAGAGCCCAGATAGCGAACGAATGTTACATGTGAAACGTTCGGCGCGGGCAGGCAGGCGCGGAAACCCCAAGCGGGCGCTCGGCGTTCGGTCGTGCAGGCGTTGTCCGCCGCGGGCGTGCAAGCAGCGGAGGAAACGAGAACCGATCAAGGAGCAACCATGGCGAAGGACATCCCCGTATCCCAGAAATACTACGATCCGGAGATCGAATGCATGCCGCGGCCCGAGCTCGAGGCGCTGCAGCTGCAGCGCCTGAAGGACATGGTGGCCTACGCATACGAGAACACGGTGTACTACCGCCGCGCGTTCGACGAGGCCGGCGTGGCGTCGAGCGATATCGAAACGCTCGACGATATCGCCAAGTTCCCGTTCATCGACAAGAAGACCGAGCGCGAGACGCAGCACGTGGGAAGCTTCTTCGGCGAGATGTGCTCCGTGCCCGAGGAGGAGGTCATCTTCATGGCCACCTCGTCCGGCTCCACGGGCGTCCCCACGGTGAGCCCCTTCACGCAGGAGGACTTCGACCTGTGGCAGGATACCGAGGCGCGCCTGTTCTGGCAGGCCGGCATGCGCCCGAACGATCGCTACGTGCATGCGCTCAACTTCGCGCTGTACGTGGGCGGCCCCGACGTCATCGGCGCGCAGCGCCTGGGCGCGCTGGCCATCTGGGTGGGCGCCGTGCCCTCGGACCGCCTGCTGTTCGTGCTGAAGCAGTACCAGCCCACCGTCATCTGGACGTCGCCGTCCTACGCGTGGCACCTGGGCGAGGTGGCGAAGGAGAAGGGCTACGACCCGCGCACCGATTTCAACATCCACACCATCATCGTGGCCGGCGAGGCGGGCGGCTCCATCCCGTCTACGCGCGAGAGCATCGAGAACCTCTGGGGCGCGAAGGTCGTGGACTTCTACGGCCTGTCCGACATCTACGGTGCCTGCGCCGCCGCGTGCGAGGTGCACGACGGCCTGCATATCGTGGAGGACCAGATACTCGTGGAGACGGTGGACCCGACGACCGGCGAGGTGCTGGCGCCGGGCGAGACGGGCGAGCTGGTGTACACCACGCTCATGAAGAAGGCGCGTCCCATGATCCGCTTCCGCACGGGCGACATCGGCTACGTGTCCACCGACACGTGCGAGTGCGGGCGCACGCTGGCGCGCATTCACGTGACCGGGCGCAAGGACGAGATGTTCATCGTGAGCGCCGTGAACGTGTTCCCCACCGACATCGAGTTTGTGGTGCGCGGGCTGGAGGGCCTGACCGGCGAGTATTCCATCCGCGTGTACGAGAAGGACTTCACCTGCAAGTACGAGGTGTCCGTGGAGCGCGCGCTGGGCAGCGACGAGCCCTACGACGAGGTGGCGAAGCGCACCATGGCCGCCATCAAGGCCCACGTGGGGGTGCGCCCGCAGAAGGTTATCGTGTATGATGCGGGCAAGCTGGGCACGTCGTCCGAGCACAAGGCGTCGCGCTTCATCGACGAGCGCAGCTGCCAGTAGGTTCAGACGGCTTGTCAGCCGTCGGAACGGGCCGACGCTGCGGCTGCCCGTGGCACCGAATCTTCGCGCGTTGGCGAAGGCTCACGTACCGAAGTACGTTTCACCTTCGCCAACCCACGAATCTCCGGCACCACGGGCACCCTCGCTGACTGATTTTGGACCCGCGAGAAGGAAATCTTGTTGAAAGGATTCCACCTATGACCACCACCGAAACCACGTTCGCCGTCTCCGGCCAGCACTACCTGTTCAACGTGCAGACGTTCGCCCACACCGTGTTGGCGTTGGGCGGCGACTCCTTCGCCTATGCGCTGCGCGACCGCACGACCCAGGGCGTCATCGACGACGTCGCCAGCGGGAAGAGCGAGCTGGGCGTGCTGTTCCAGACCTCGGCCACGGCCGACGAGGTGAACGCCGCGCTCGACGCGGCGGGCCTCGAGTTCGTGGAGCTCATCCAGTCGGCGCCGCGCGTCGCGCTGCCGGCGAGCCACCCCATGGTGAACGCCGCGAGCCTCACGCTCGAGGACATGGAGGACTACCCGTACCTCTACTTCGAGCAGGACGAGGACTCCCCGGTCGCCTTCGCCGAGGAGGCGCTGGCCGGCGTGCCGCGCGCCAAGTCCATCGCCTGCACCGACCGCGCCTCGCTCTCCGAGCTGATCGTGGCCCTGAACGGCTACACGGTGACGAGCGGTATCCTCGTAGGCATCTCCGACGGCGCCGGCTTGAACACCGTGCCCCTTGAAACCGACGTGCGGCTGCATTTGGGCTACGTCGTGCGCAAGGGTGGGCAGCTGGGCGAAGTGGGCCAACGCTTCGTGGACACCCTGAAGAAGAACCTGGAGAGGTACGCACGGTTTTAGGGTTCCGCCAAGTCATCACCGCCGAAGTTCGCGCGGAAGGGGTTTGCTGCACGCCGGCTGAAAACCGATCCTCGCCTACTGCGGCAGCGGGCTCTCGTCGTCGGGGGTGCCGGCCGCTCCGAGGACATCCGCCGCAGCTCCCTCCTCGGCGCGCGCCCGCGCCTTCGCGTGGGCGGCTGCGCGGGCGGGGGACATGCCGCGTGCGGTCTCGCCCTCGGCTTCCAGCTCGGCCTCGATCGCGCGCACGCGGGCCTTCTCGTGGGCGGCGGCGCGTGCGGTCGTGGAGCGTCCGTGCGCGCTCGGGCTGGGGGCTATGGCGCTGGCCTCGGTTTCCGTCTCCTTGGAGAAGCCCAGGCGGATGCTCACGTACTCGCTCACCAGCAGCACCAGCAGGATGCACATCACAATGAGGTAGCCGATGACCGCGCCCGGCAGCCCGGTGAAGTTCACCAGCAGAAGCGGCACGAACAGCGAGAATCCGAACGTGATGACGTAGAGCTTCGTCACGGCGCGCTGCCGCCTCAGCACGGTGATCACCTGGTACAGAAAATCGATGGCCGCCGTCACGCCGCCCGCGGCGATCATGATGAACAGGAGACCGCGGAACTGCTCGAAGTCCAGCCCGTACAGGAAGCTCATGACGGGGATGCCGATCCATCCCATGACAAGGGCCGTCGCTCCCGTGTACGCCACGATGATCACCATGATAAGGACGATGATCAGGTCGAACTTTCGCCGCTTCTCGGGGTCGCTCCACGCCTCGGCCATGCGCACGAGCAGCGGCTTGTAGATGAGCCCGATGGTCAGCAGAATGCCCTGCGCCGGGAAGTACAGCGCGTTGAAGTACAGCTGGTTGTCGTAGGAGAGCACGCCCTCCATGACGAACTTCGGCATGTTGTCGATGAGCGCGTACAGGAACAGCGCCAGGAACAGCGGGAAGCACTGCTTGAACAGCCGCGCGACGCTGGAAGGGCTCACACGGCGCGACTTCGGCGTTTCGAACAGGGCCAGCGGGAACGTGAGCACCACGAACGACAGGGCTGCGGCCACGGCCATGACAATGCAAGCCACCGGCAGGTTACGAGTGATGAGCAGGCACAACGAGAACGCCACGAGCACCACTACCGAGCGGAACGCCTGGGAAGCGCCGGCCAGGTACAGCTTGTCCACCTGCTGCAGCCGCCCCTCGTACACGTCGGCCAGGCCGTCCACCATCTTGTACACGTACACACCTAGGCTGATGGTGAACATGTCCTGCGCGTACCCGCGTATCGAGCAGTACGCCACGCCCACCGCCACCATGAGGGCGCAGGTTATCCAGCGGTTCAGCTGGTAGTCCGAGAAGGAGTGCGCCTCGTCCAGGTCCGACACCTGGTAGGTGCGCACGCCGTAGTTGGCCAGGAACATGAGCAGCATGCCCGTGACGAACGCCATGGAGAACATGCCGGCCTGCTCCACGCCCACGAGCTGCGTGACCACCACGGTGAGCACGGGGAACACCATGCCCCACGCGCCGATGCCGATGGAGTTCCACACGTAGTCGCGCGTGGTGCGATGTGCGGCGTACTGTTCCTCTTGGGCGGCTAGCGAGCGCTCCGACACGGCGCCGAGCAGCCGGTTGCACCAGTGGTTCACCGTGCGCGTGACGAAGTTCGGCTTGCGGGGCTTGCGTGCCTTGGCGTCGCGGGCTCCCCGTCCGGCTTGGTTGCGGTCGCTTTCGCCGCGTAGCACGTCGCCGGGTGTTTCGACGTGCCCTTCCTGCGCGTTGGGCCCGGGAGTGCGTCGGCCATGCTTGCCGCGAGGGCTCTGCGCGCCCTCGCCCGAGGGCGCCTGCTCGGCGTTGTTGGCGGTCGGCAGGACGCGCGTTTCGACCTCGCCGGAACCTGCGGGTTCCCGATGCGTCGCCGGGCGCTTCTTGCCAAACGTGGGGCGGTCCATCACGGTGCTCGCCAACTCCTTCGCGGTGCCTTCTCGTCGGTTCTCTCTCCGAGCATTATATAGTTCGTGCACGGCCGCGCCCCGAAGATTCATAGCAGCAGCAAACAGCGAGTTGAGGGCGGGCTTGCGGCGTTGAAAGGCGGTCGAGGAGGGGATGGAAGGGGGGCGGATATGGGCTGAAGCGCTTTTCGCCGGGAAGTGCCAAGAAAGGGCTGGTTTGGCAATCGTGGGCGCCTGTTTTTTGGGCTGTTGTGCGGCGTGCGACGCCGATGGCGACATATCGCCTGATCGCGCCTCGGCCTGTCGGGGAGCTTCCAGCGCTCGGATTGCCAAACCGGCCTTTTCTCGGCAGTATCGGCCGGGAAAGCGTCATCCGGGCGAGAAATGCATCCCTTCCGGCAAAGGACAGCGCGACGAAGCGGGCTGGCATGATGGGCGGATCGCTGCCCATTTGCTGAAGAATGCGGGCAGGCCGGCCGCCGCGCCGCCGTCTCGGCACGGCCGCAGCGCTATACTGGCACGATCAAATGCAAGAGAACGGGAGACTGCATGATCGAGGTATTGTGGCACGGCCGCGGCGGGCAGGGCGCGTTCACGGCGGCGCGGCTTCTGGGCGCGGCGGCGTCGATGGCGGACGGAAGGCACGCTCTCGCGTTCCCCTCGTTCGGCCCCGAGCGGCGCGGCGCGCCCATGCGGGCGTTCACCAAGATGGCTGACGCGCCCATCGGCGACCGCAGCGCCGTCGCGCAGGCCGACTACGTGGTGTACCTGGACGACACGCTGCTCGGCGACGGGTGGGAGCGCGAGCTCAAGTCCGGCGGGCTGGTGTTGGCGAACAGCACGCGCGCGTTCGACGACCCGCGCATCGTGGCGCTCGACGCCGACGGCATCTCGAGCGCGGTTCTGGGCAGGCCCATTCCCAACACGGTGTTCTTGGGCGCGTTGGCCGCGCTCTGCGATCGGGTGGATTTGGCCGGCGTGGAGGAGGCCGTCCGCCAATACATGCCTGCGAAGCTGCATGCGAAGAACATCGAGATCGTGCGGGCGGCATGGGAAGCCGTCTCTCGCCGCGACGAAGGCGGTTCGGCTCGTTGCCCTGAGCGGACGGAGCAGGTCGAAGAATCCTCTGCGGCGTCGGCGGAAAATGCAACGACGGCGCTCCAGCGCCCTGCGTCCTGCATCCCCACGCTGCGCTCCGGCGTGCTCGACCCTACCGAGTTCGCGCATTCCACGTGCTTCGAAGGCGGCTACCTCACGGTGAAGAACGCGGGCTGGCGCAACATCCGACCTGTGATCGACCCGGCCGCCTGCACGGGCTGCCTCCAGTGCTACCTCTACTGTCCTGACGGCACGGTCTTCAAAGTGCCCGACCCCGCTCCCGGCGGCGCCCCCGTCGCCATCGACTACGACTTCTGCAAGGGCTGCGGTGTGTGCGCGAAGGCGTGCCGGTTCGGCGCCATCACGATGATCCCCGAAAGCGAGGCGGATGCCCGATGAAGCGGTTCCTTTCCGGCGACGAGGCCCTTGCCGAGGGCGTGCGGCTGGCGCGCCCGCAGGTGATCAGCGCGTATCCCATCACGCCGCAGACGGTGGTGGTGGAGCGCTTGAGCGAGATGGTGGAGGACGGCTCGCTCGCCGCCGAGTACGTGCACGTGGAAAGCGAGCATTCGGCGCTCTCGTGCGCCATCGGCGCGTCGGCCACGGGCGCGCGCACGTTCACGGCCACGTCGAGCCAGGGCCTGCTGTACATGGCCGAGTGCCTGACCTACGCGTCGGGCGGCCGGTTCCCCATCGTCATGATGAACGCGAACCGCGCGACCGCCCTGCCGTGGAACATCTACGGCGACCAGCGCGACTCGCTCTCGCTTCTGGACCACGGCTGGATCCAAGTGTATGCCGAGAACAACCAGGAGGCGCTCGACCTGGCCCTCATGGCCTATGCCGTGGCCGAGGACCCCGCCGTGCGCACGCCGGTGATGGTGAACCTGGACGGTTTCGCGCTCACGCACACCTACGAGACGGTGGACGTGCCCACGCCCGAGCAGGCCGACGCGTTCCTGCCGCCCTACGACGGGGCGGGCAACCGGTTCGACTTCGAGAACCCGGTGAGCATCGGCTTCTCGGCGGGGCCGGACTACGACCGTTACTTCAAGTACTGGGAGCACCGCGACATGCGGGAGGCCGCGCCGCGCGCCATCAAGGAAGCGGAGGCGCGCTTCGCCGAGGTGTTCGGGCGGCGCTACACCGGCATGATCGAGTGCGTGGACTGCGACGACGCCGACGTGGTGTTGGTGACGCTCGGGTCGGTGGCGGGCCTCGTGCGCGGCGTGGTTGCCAAGCTGCGGGCCCAGGGCGTGCGCGCCGGCATGCTGCGCATCCGCTATCTGCGCCCCATGCCGAGCGTGCTCGTGGCTACCGCGCTCGCCGGCGCGAAGGCCGTGGGCGTGCTGGAGAAGGACGTCTCGTTCGGCGCTGAGGGCACGGTGTACACCAACGTGAACTCGGCGCTGCAGCAGGCGGGAGCGCGTGTGCCGTCGTACAACTTCATCGGCGGCCTGGGCGGCGACGACATCTCGGAAGCTCAGGTTGAAGGAATGTTCCGCGCCCTCGCGCAGGCGGCCGAGGGCACGGCCGACCTGCCGCATGTGTCGTTCTTGGGGATCGACTCGCCGGCGGATGCCGTCTCGGAAGGAGGCCGATAGCCATGGCCGTCACTGCCAAGAGCATGACCGACGACGAGCTGTTCTTCGGGCACAAGGCGTGCGCGGGCTGCGGCGGCTCGCTCGCCCTGCGCGCGGCACTCAAAGTGCTGGGGTCGAACGCCGTGGCCGCGTTGCCCGCGGGCTGCATGAGCGCCGTCGGGTTCAACTTCCCGCAGCTCGCCTTCGCCAACAACGCGATGATCACGCCGTTCGCCGCCACGGCCAGCGTGCTCACCGGCATCGAGGCCGGCCTGCGCGCGCAGGGCAAGAAGCCCGACGACTGCACGGTGGTGGGCTTCGCCGGCGACGGCGGCACGGCCGACATCGGCCTGCAGGCGCTCTCGGGTGCCATCGACCGCAACGACGACGTGCTCTACATCTGCTACGACAACGAGGCGTACATGAACACGGGCATCCAGAAGAGCTCGCTCACCCCGTTCGGCGCCAAGACCACCACCACGCCGGCCGGCTCGAACGTGCACGGATGCCTCACGCAGAAGAAGAACCTGTTCGAGATCGTGGCCGCGCATGGCGTCCCCTACGCCGCCACGGCGAGCGTGGGCTACCTGAACGACTTCATCCGCAAGGTGGAGCGCGCTCGCGACATCCGCGGCACCCGCTACATCCACGTGATTGCCCCGTGCCCCACGGGCTGGGGCTGCGGCGTGGATGAGACGGTGGACATCGCGAAGGACATCGTGGACACGGGGCTCTGGTACCTCGCCGAGTACGAGGGAGAGCAGGTGTCCGGCCAGCCCGGAGGCCGCTTCCGCCTGAACCGCGACCCCAAGCAGTTCGCCAGCGTCGAGGCCTACCTGCGCCGCCAAGGCCGTTTCCGCGCGCTTTCGGACGACGAGATGGCCGCCGTCGAGCAGGGTCGCGACGCGAAATGGGAGGTCATGCGGAGGGAGTGGCGCGACTGACGCCCGAATCGTGCAGCGGAAACAACGAAAGGGAGGAGCCATGCGCTTCATCGTTTCGCCGGCCAAGAAGATGAACGTGGTAGACGACGCCTTTGCGTGGCACGGTCTGCCTCGGTTTATCGACGATGCGGAGCAGTTGCTCGAAGCGTTGCGCGCGCTGTCGTACGGCGAGGCGAAGGCGCTCTGGGGATGCAGCGATACGCTGGCGGAGCTCAACTTCGAGCGGGTACGTACCATGGACCTGCGGGCCGAAGGCGCGCTGACACCGGCGGTGGTCGCCTACGAGGGCATCCAGTACCAGCATCTGGCACCGCGCGTCATGGACGAGGCGCAGCTGGCCTACGTGCAGGAGCACTTGCGCATCCTCTCGGGCTTCTACGGCGTGCTGCGCCCCCTTGACGGCGTGGTGCCGTACCGCCTGGAAATGCAGGCGAAGCTAGCTGCAGGCGGCGCGCCTGACCTCTACGCCTTCTGGGGCGACCGTCTCTATCGCACGCTTGCCGACGAGGCCGACGTCATCGTGAACCTCGCATCCGTCGAATACGCCAAGGCCGTCCTCCCGCACGCCAAAATCGCGGGCGCGCGGGCGCCGCGCATCGTGACCTGCCTGTTCGGCACCGTCGACACGCAAGGCCGCCTCAAGCAGCGTGCCACCGCCGCCAAGGCCGCTCGCGGCTCGATGGTGCGCTGGTGCGCCGAGCGCAAGGTCCAATGCCCCGAGGATCTGCGCGCCTTCGATCAGCTCGGCCACGTCTACGACGGGGCCCGCTCCACCGACGACTGTTTCGTGTTCGTGCAAGGTTGAGCTCGCGGGGCTCTTCCATGGCTTCGCTGGGATGTTCCCAGCGAACTTCATTTCGCCGGGAAGTGTCTCCGCGCGATTCCATTTGAATCCTTCGTCGGCGTTAGCACCGATGCTCCGTAAAGTTGCGCAACCCGCACATGCGCCTCAACAGGCTATAGTGCGATAAAGGAAGGCTCCCGAAAACCAAACGGCCCGCATGGTCGACCATAACTCCAGAGCAACCTAAAGCGGTTCACGTGCGACCGCCTGCGTTAGCGCCCCTTGCTAGAGACGAGCCTGCGTAAGGGCCCTGTACGGAGCACGCGTCTTGACGGCTGATGGCGCGTCGGCGAAATGGAGGGTGGGTATGCATGTCCATTCTGCGCATCATCTCGATACCTCCGCCGCGCCCCAGCCTTTCCTGTCGATCGAGCTCGTGTCGAGAAGCAGCCGTTCAAGCGTGCATGTATGCCGCTTCTCGGACATGCTTCAGAGCCGCGCCTACTGCCTGAAAACGCTGCGAGCGGACGGCCGCTACTTGGAGCATCAGAGAAGCCTTCTCGCGCGGTTGGTTGCGGGGTCGCGTAAAGCCGCGTCAGAGGAGAGAGGAGCTGGCGCGGTAGCAAGCAGGCGCGCGGCGAACGGAGAAACTGCTAGCGGCGACACCGAAGAAAAAGGAGTGACGGCATTCGGTGCACGCTTCGCTGCGACCGGGGTGCTTCGTGACTCGCGCTTGCGCCCTTCCCACGGGAAGTGGCTCTACTTGGTTTCTGCCTGGGCTGAAGGCGCTCCTCTTTCTCGCATTATTACGCAGCGTGCTCGCGAGCGTCGGCCGCTTCTTCTGGCGGACTCGTTGTCGCTGCTGCTCGCAGTGGCGACCGACCTGCACGATCTGGGACGCTGCGGGGGCTCCGGCGCCGCCCTCATCCATCAAGATCTCAAGCCCTCGAACATCATCGTATCGTCTTCTCCCGTCGAGCGAGCTACCGTCATCGATCTTGATACGGCCTTCTTTCTGGGCGAGCCGACGGATGCCGTGCCCTGCGGCTCATATGGCTACACGGCTCCGGAGGGTATCATGCGCACGCCCGGATGGGAAAACGAGAACCTGGACGTGTTCTCTTTCGGCGTCGTGGCGCACGAAGTGCTCACGGGTCGCTGGCCGTATCCCTTTTCGCCGCGCCTGCGTGACGACCTCGCTTTCTGGTCGGCGTACTTCCGCGGGGGAGGCGTTCCGCGCGTCGATCCCTGCCTGCCCGATGATGTGCGCCAACTGGTTCGGTCGTGCGTTGCGCTCGATCCGGGCCTGCGTCCGAGCTCGTCCGAACTGATCGAGCAGGTGGGTCGGTTGGCGGCTCTTTATGCTGGTTCCGGCGCGTCTTGCCCCCTTGCCGCTGCCGCCGCACCGCTTCCTACGCCCGCGTCGACTGCCTTTCCCCTGCTTGATTTACCGCCCGATGAGCCAAGCAATAGTGTTGCGCAATAGGCCGACCTCGCCAAGACGAATAACCTAATAACGATTTACCGGTGCAAACGTATGCTTGACAAAGCAGTTGAGATAAAGGGGACAAGGTGCGGCTGACGACGAACACCGAACAGGCACGGTCATTCGACGTGTCGGGCGAGGATCGGGGATGGCACACGGCGTTGTACTATTTTGCCGAGCATATCCGATCGCTCTCGCGCGGCCGGGTGAACCACAAGGTCCTCTATTCCTACCTTGGGACGAACGGCCACTACATCAACCATGACAATCCCACCATCAGGAAGCGCACCGCGGCGGTGCTGTCGCGACTCGTCCACTCGCGACGCTATGTGGAGGACTTCCGTGCCAGCTACGAGAGAAACCCGCAGGTGTTCGACGATGCGGCGCGGCTGCTGAGCGCCGATCTCTGCAATGGCCCCGATTGCACTGTCGGGGACCTTGTCATTTACTTCTGCGGTCCCTTGTGGACCGACGTGCAGCGCGGGTTGGAGCATGAGCGCGAGGACGGGCGTGTGGAGCTGCGTCTCGATCGCATCGCGAACGAGATGAACTCGCTGTTCGTTTGGTGCGAACAGCAGCCTGCTGTGTGTAGCGAAGATCTGCTGGTTGTGCTCGCATCCTCGTACTTCCACCTCATGACGTTCGGTCATTTGGACGAGCGCTTCGTGTGCGAGCTGGCCGATGAGACGCCTCTCACCATTCCAGATGGCACGGACAACGATCCGAATCGAGCCGTTCGGCGCGAAGGCTGTGCCTGCCTCGTCAAGTACGCGTGCGACGAGCCTGATGCCTTGGACAACTGGTGGACAGTCGCATCCGACCGCCCGTTCTCCATCGGCCGTTACACCGATTGCGACGTCATCGAGACGAACCCCTGTGTTTCGCGTCGGCATTGTCGTATCGTGGGTGAGGGTGGAAGATGGCTTCTGGAGGATCAAGACTCGGTTCACGGAAGTCGCGTTCTGCGCGAGGGCCGCGTTGTGTACGACAGCGTCCGCGATGGCGTCGAGCCGTTCGAGCTCGTGTTCGGCGACCACCTTGTGCTGGCCGGTGCATCTTCGTACTGGTTCGGAGCCCTGCTCGCCGGCGATCGTCACGCGCGGCGCTGATCAAGGTTCCTGCGATCCCCAATCTACTCGGAACCCGGGGACTTTGCCCGGCCTGATCGGCTCGAATTTGCATGGAGAACCCCCAGTTTAGGGGAAAATCACTATAATGGGAGCATTCGCGAATCGAGCCCCCTGCGCGGACGCGCGCGGGCGGCATCGCCTTGCCGTGGCGCTCCCGTCCGACAGGGCGAGACCTGACGAGGAAAGACACCGCCATGAAACCTTACAACCCGCATGAGATCGAGCCCCGCTGGCAGAAGGCGTGGGCCGACGACGACCTGTACAAAGTGACCGAGGACGCCTCCAAGCCGAAGCGCTACGTGCTCGAGATGTTCCCGTACCCCTCGGGCGACATCCACATGGGGCACGTGCGCAACTACACCATCGGCGACGTCATCGCTCGCTACTCCAAGATGCGCGGCTTCGACGTGCTGCACCCCATGGGCTGGGATGCGTTCGGCCTGCCGGCGGAGAACGCGGCCATCAAGCACCACAGCCATCCGGCGAAGTGGACCTACCAGAACATCGACACGCAGAAGGCGTCGTTCAAGCGCATGGGCTTCAGCTACGACTGGGACCGCACCGTGGTGGCGTGCGACCCCGAGTACTACCGCTGGGGCCAGTGGATCTTCCTCAAGATGTGGGAGAAGGGCCTGGTGGAGCGCCGCAACAGCCCGGTGAACTGGTGTCCCAACTGCCAGACCGTGCTGGCGAACGAGCAAGTCACCGAAGGCGAGTGCTGGCGCTGCCACGGCGCGGTGGAGAAACGCGACCTCACGCAATGGTACCTCAAGATCACCGACTACGCGCAGGAGCTGCTGGACGATCTGGATCAGCTGGACGGCTGGCCCGACCGCGTCAAGCAGATGCAGGCGAACTGGATCGGCCGCTCCGAGGGCGCGGAGGTCACGTTCACGCTGTGCGGGCCCGACGGCGAAGCGCCCGCCGAGCCGACCGAGGACGACCTCATCACCGTGTTCACCACGCGCCCCGACACGCTGTTCGGCTGCTCGTTCTTCCTGCTGGCCCCCGAGTACAAGGGCCTCATGGACCTCGTGGCCGGCACCGAGTACGAGGCCGGCGTGCGCGAGGTGGTGGAGCAGGCTGCCAAGGTGAGCGCCGTGGAGCGCGCCCAGGGCGACCGCGAGAAGCACGGCGCGTTCACCGGGCGCTACATGGTGAACCCCGTCAACGGCGAGAAGGTGCCCGTGTGGGTGGCCGACTACATCGTGAGCGACTACGGCACCGGCGCGGTCATGGCCGTGCCGTGCGGCGACCAGCGCGACTTCGAGTTCGCGCGCAAGTACGACCTGCCCATCATCCCCATCATCCTGGGCGAGGACGACCCGCTGTACCCCGAGCTCGACGGCGTGCAGGAGCGCCGCGTGACGTCGGTGGACTGGGACCATGCCTACGACGCCGAGGGCATCCTCGTGCAGTCCGGCAAGTACACCGGCATGATGGGCGGCAAGCACAGCCCGGCCGTGGACGCCATCATCGCCGACCTCGAGGCGGCCGGCAAGGGCAGCACGAAGGTGGAGTTCCGCCTGCGCGACTGGCTCATCAGCCGCCAGCGCTACTGGGGCAACCCCATCCCGGCCGTCCACTGCGAGAAGTGCGGCCTGGTGCCCGTGCCCGAGAGCGACCTGCCGGTGCGCCTGCCCGAGGACATCGATCTGGCCGCAGGCGAGACGCTGGCCACGCACGAGGCGTTCGTGAACACCACCTGCCCCGTGTGCGGCGGCCCGGCCAAGCGCGAGACGGACACCATGGACACGTTCACGTGCTCCAGCTGGTACTACCTGCGCTACACCGATCCCCACAACGACCAGCTGCCGTTCGCGCCCGAGAAGGCGAACCGCTGGCTGCCGGTGGACCAGTACATCGGCGGCATCGAGCACGCCATCCTGCACCTCCTGTACAGCCGTTTCTTCACCAAGGTGCTGCGCGATCTTGGCATGGTGGACTTCGACGAGCCGTTCGCGAACCTGCTGTGCCAGGGCATGGTGAAGGACGAGCACGGCGAGACCATGAGCAAGTCGAAGGGCAACGTCATCGCCCCCGAGGACATGATCGCCGAGTACGGCGCGGACGCCGTGCGCGCCTACATCCTGTTCATGGCCCCGCCCGACAAGGACCTGCTGTGGGACGAGGGGGGACTCGCTGGCATCTACAAGTTCATGAACCGCGCGTGGCGCATCGTGTGCGATCTTGCGGGCCAGGCCGGCGACGAGTCGCTCTACCAGCCGGGCGCGAGCGAGGCCGAGGGCGTCGAGGCGCTCAAGACCCTCGTGCGCGAGCGGCATCGCGTGGCGGGCAAGGTGGTCGACGACTTCGACCGCAACAACTTCAACACCGCCATCGCTGCCATCATGGAGCTGTGCAACGCGGCGGGCGACTACCTGCGCAAGTGCTCGTCCGACGAGCGCGCGGCCTGCGAGGACTCCCGCGCCATCGACCCGGAGGTGGCCGAGGTCATCGTGAAGCTCATGGCCCCCATCGCGCCGCACTGGGCTGAAGAGCTGTGGCACGGCGTGCTGGGCCGCGAGGGCTCCGTGCACGTGCAGCCGTGGCCGGAGTTCGACCCCGAGCAGGCGAAAGCCGACGAGGTGGAGCTGGCCGTGCAGGTGAACGGCAAGGTGAAGGCCAAGATCACGGTGGCCGCGGATGCTGCGGAGGACGATGTGAAGGCCGCCGGCCTCGCCGCCGCGGAGAAGGCGCTCGAGGGCAAGGACGTGAAGAAGGTCGTCGTCGTCCCCGGCCGTTTGGTGAACATCGTGGCGAAGTAGCGGGTATCCCGCTTCAGATTCTAGCTTCAAGAGGGCATACCGGGTATCCGGGATGCCCTCTTGCATTTCGGCTTGCGGGCTTGCGCCGTGGGCTGCGCCCGGAAGCCGACGGTGATTCATGGGGCCCGTCGGATGATCCTCGGTTCGTGAAGTCCCGGCTGTTGCAGCGGATCGTGGCTTTCAGTGCATTCGGCGGCTGCGGTTCTCGGGTTGCGGTGCCTTCGATGGCTAATATGACGTCTCGGTTCTCGGCATCCCCCTTGCCGGAGGCGGCGTTCCGGTTCGCAAGTTCCCGGTTTTGGCAAGAATTTTGAGGTAGGGCACAAGCATTCGCGTATGTTTCGCTGACTGCCTCTTTGGCAGTGATCTGAACAGGGAATTTCTGGCGCCCTATTTGCGAAGCGGTCGCGTTCCACACAGTTTTGTGCCCCACCTCGAATTTTTAGCCAAAAGAGCGTACCATGGGCGCATGGACATCGTTGTCGGATACGAATCGGCCCTCGAGTATTGGCGTGTCGTGGGGCCGCGCCTCCTTCCCGGGCGCAGGGATCGCCGCGCGGCGACGAGACGTGCCCATGCGGCGATAATCTCTCGGGAAAGGCCCAGCCTTAACGGGAGAAACCGCCGACCGGCAGGGTGCCGCCTACCCGTGCAGACGCTCGTCGGCAACGCGGGGACGCGCACGAGAACTCCGAGCGTCGTCAGCCACACGTGGGCCGAACTGCCCGACGGGTCGGTTGCCGATGCGGGGATGGGGTTTCTGGTGAGCACGCCCGAGTTCTGCTTCTTGCAGCTGGCAAGCCGGCTCTCTCTCGCGCACCTGATGCAGGTGGGGTTCGAGCTCTGCGGCACCTATGCCCTCGTGGAGGACGGCCCTGCGAAGCAACGCAAGGAACCCCTCACGTCGGTGGGCGAACTCAAGTCGTTCATTGAATCGGCCCCGAACGCATATGGACGCGCGAAGGCTCTGCGTGCGGTCCGCTACCTGATGGACGGCTCTGCCTCGCCTATGGAAACCGTGCTCGCCATGCTGCTGTGTCTACCGTACAAGCTGGGAGGATACGCTATTCCGCGGCCCGCGCTCAACTATCGGGTGGATGTTCCACCCAGCATGCGGAAGCTGGCCGACCGCTCGTTCTGCGTATGCGATCTCTGCTGGCCGGCAGCCAAGCTGTCCGTGGAGTACGACAGCAAGCGGTACCATACGGACCCCGAGCGCCAAGACAGCGACGCGCGTCGTCGCAACATGCTCATTGCTTTAGGGTATACCGTGGTCACGGCATCGTGGAACCAGGTGACGGATGGCGGTGCATTCAACCGTCTTGCGCAGCAGGTCGCGAAGCAGACGGGCAAGCGGCTGCGGTACGTGGATCCGGCCTTTACGCGCAAGCACATCGCCTTGCGCGACGAACTGCTAGAATCGTTGCATCGATCCGCAGAAAACGGGTTATAGGAGAGGCGGGAGGCATTATGGGCACGCTGTTCGAGGAGATGCGCATCGGGAGCCTGCAGGCGAGGAACCGTTTGGTACGGGCGGCAACCTACGAGGGGCTGGCCACCGATGACGGGCACCTCACGCCGGAGCTGGCGGCGGTCTGCGAGGAGCTGGCGGCCGGCGGGGCGGGCACCGTCATCTTGGGGTACGCGTACGTGACGCCCGACGAGCAGCCGAACCCGCGCATGCTGGGCATCTACGACGACTCGTTCGTGCCCGAATACCGCGAGCTGGTGGAGCGCCTTCGCACCCGCGGCGCGCGTGTCGTGTCGCAGATCGTGTACGGCGGCTCCGCGACCAAGCTCGATCCCCCGAGCGCGCGCATCCTGGGCCCGTCGGCCGTGCCCAACCCTAAGACGGGCATCGTTCCCGTCGAGGCCTCCGCGCACGACATCCGCCTGCTCGTGGAGGCGTTCGCCGCCGCCGGCCGCCGCGCGCGCGATGCGGGGTTCGACGGGGTGGAGCTGCATGCCGCCCATGGCTATCTGCTGAGCCAGTTCTTGAACCCGCTGCTGAATAGGCGTGCAGACGAGTACGGGGGCTCCGTCGAGAACCGCGCGCGCATTGCCGTGGAGGCGCTCGCGGCCATCCGGCGGGAGGTGGGAGCAGAATACCCCGTGCTCGTGAAGCTGAACAGCTCGGACGGGGTCGAAGGAGGCCTGACCGAGGACGACAGCCTTCGGGTGGCGCAGCTGCTGGTGGAAGCCGGCGCATCGGCTATCGAGGTGAGCGGGAATTGGCGCACCTGCCGTGCGCGCGACTTCGGTGGCGAGCCGTTCTTCGCCGCCTACGCGCTCCGACTGGCGCGCGCCGTGCCGGTTCCGGTGTTACTCACGGGCGGTAACCGCCGCGTCGAGGCGATGGAACGCCTGGCCGACGAGGGTATCGCCGGGTTCGGCCTGTGCCGCCCGCTCATCTGCGAGCCCGACCTGCCGAACCGCTGGGCAGCCGACCCGCAGGCCGTGCCGCGCTGCGTCTCGTGCAACGGCTGCAGCGCCACGCCGGGCCACCGGTGCGTGCTGCGCTAGCTGGCGACAGCGTGGCGCAGCCGAGTGCCGTGGCGAGCTGCTGCCGGCATCGCGCCGCGCGGTTCAACCGTTGTTTGTGGACAAGTCCGTGAGATTCGATGGCGGCCGTGTTGCGGCAGTCTGTCGCCTGCGTGCGTTTGCTATCATCGAACCTTATGACACGTAACAAGAAACATGGATGGTTGAGGCGTATGGTCGGGTTCGTGATCGGGTGCGCGTTCGTTGCGACGTTGGTCGTCGCGGGAACGAACCTCGCCACCGTCGCCACGACGAGGGACGCCATCGTCGACACCGAGACGGCTGCGACCTTCGGCGCCGATGCCGTCGTGGTGCTGGGTGCCTCCGTGTTCGCCGACGGCACGCCGTCGGGCATCTTGCAGGACCGTCTGGACGACGGCATCGCGCTGTACCGCGCGGGCGCCGCGCCCAAGATGATCATGAGCGGCGACAATTCCACGGTGTCGTACAACGAGGTGAAGGCCATGAAGGATTACGCCATCGCCCAGGGCGTACCCAGCGAGGACATCTTCTGCGACCACGCCGGCTTCTCCACTTACGAGAGCATGTACCGGGCCAAGCACGTGTTCGGTGCGGAGCGCATCGTGGTGGCCACGCAGACCTACCACCTGTACCGTGCCCTCTATTCCGCCCAAGGTCTCGGCCTCCGGGCCGTGGGCGTGCCGAGCGACTACCACGCCTACAGCAAGCAGACCCAGTACGACCTGCGCGAGATCCCCGCGCGCACGAAGGACTTCTTCAAGACGCTGTTCAAGGCCCCTTCGACGTTCGTGGGCGACCCCATCAGCCTGAACCAGTCGGGCGACGTGACGGACTAGCGGGTTAAGAGCGCCAAAGACAGCGTCCGCAGCCGCCGCGGGAGGGAGAAGCCGGCGGCTGCGGACGTGTCGAGCGAAAAGCTCGCCAGATCGGCGTGCTAGAACAGCACCACCGGCACGGCGGCCATGATAACCAAGTAGCGCAGCAGGAAGCCGCCCACCAGCACGCCCGCCTCGCCGGTCACGGCAAGGCCCGTGGCGCCTGCGCCGTCTGCGGCCTTCCTGGCCTTCGATGTCCGGTAGAGCTCCAGGCAGAAGGGCAGCGCCAGCCCTATCAGGACGAGTCCCAGCCAGAACGGCACGGCGTACGCGCCGAACGCAAGGCTGGCGACCGAGGCTGCCGCGGCAAGCGCCGCGCTGCCGCCCGTGCCGGCCACAACACCCAGCAGCGCGGCGATCAGCACGGCCTCCGCTACGGGAAGCACGAGCCCCGTCTTCCTTAGGAAGCCGAGGGACTCCAAGCCCTCCGCCTTCATGAGATGCGCGACCAGGAGCACGGCCGCGAAACCGGTCGACGCGGCCGACACCAGGAACAGCAGCGGCAGCACGACGGGGTTCCACAGCGGGAAGCCAGGAGCGTCGCCCAGCAGCATGCCGGTGTACACGGCCACGGCCACGGCGCACACGAGCCCCACGACGTCAAGTGCCTTGGGCGTGCTCTTCTTCACGAGCATGACCACCAACGCGATCACGCTCACCGCCATGAACGCGATGAGGATGACCACGCCCCACGCCATGATGGACGAGAAGTTGCCCAGCAGTCCGAAGAAACGCAGCGGGTTCATGAGCCCTGCCTTGGCGTCCACCATGAGAAGCACCGTGCCCACGCCCACCGCAATGGGCGCGATGACGTAGCCGATGGTGCGCAGCTTGACGGCGTCGGGCTTGACGAAGCCCACGAGCGCGGCGAACGCGAACGCGCCAGCGCCCAATCCTGCCAGGAACAAATACGTTGCGATGATTCCATCCCATACCATGCTGATCACCTCTCGTACGGCTTGACGACGTTGCCGCCGCGGTGGATGGCGGACACGACGGGCATCTCGCTTATCTCAGAGAGGCCGATGTAGTGCAGCGACGGGTCCAGTCCCAGGTCGGCATGGAGCACGTCGGTGTCCGAGGCGGCGATTTTCTTGGCGATGTCGCTTTCGGGGTCGTTAAGGTCGCCGAAATAGCGCGCCCTGGTTATGCAGGTGCCCACGCAGGCCGGCAAGAGGCCATGGGTGGTGCGATGGTGGCAGAACGTGCACTTGCCCACCTCGCCGGTCTCGTCGTCGACCCAGCGAGCCTGGTAGGGGCATGCGGCCATGCAGTATTTGCAGCCGATGCACTTCTCGGGATCCGTCATGACCACGCCCTCGTCGGTGCGGTAGGAAGCCCCGGTGGGGCACACCTTCACGCAGGGGGCGGAGGCGCAGTGGTTGCACTGCTTGGGCACGTTGGCGCGGCGCACGATGCCGCCGTCGTCCACGTCCCAGCTCTCGACCCAGGTGTTGAACTTGGCCAAAGGCACCGCGTTCTCCTGCTTGCAGGCCACGGCGCACGCGTTGCATCCCACGCAGAGGGACAAGTCGATCAGCATGCCGAAACGTTTCTCACTCATTGCTCACCCCTCCTTTATGCTTTCTCGATCTTGTACACGCCGCCGGAACGCGCTGGCGATGCCGCTTCGGGGTCGACGTACGGATAAGGATCCTCGACGGTAGGATCGAGGATGGTTTGCAGGTGGACGCCCGCGCCGATGGCCGGGTCTCCCGGTCGGCTTTCCCCGTCCTCGATCATGACGTCTTGGGCTCCATAGCCGATGTGACCGTAGCCGTAGGCCACGCCGAACGTGCCGCGCGCGATGCCGGCGCGCACCATGGCCTCGCCCTCCATCACGTCGCCCGTCGGATTCGTGATGCGGATGGCATCGCCGTCCTCGATGCCCAGATCGGCCGCGTCGTCCAGGTTGAGCTCCAGATAGTTGTGGGCGCACAGGTCCCGCATGATGGGGCTGTTCGCCAAGAACGTGATGGAGCGGAAGCGCGGCTTGTAGTTCGTGGAGCGGAACGGCCATTCGCTCTCCGGGTACTTCTCGGCCAGCGGCGTGAGGTCGGCCAGCAGCTCGGGGGTGGCGCTAAGGGTGCCCGGCAGCTGCTTGCCGGAAAACGGGTTCGCATCCGTGGCCTTGCGCTCGCTGTAGAAGATGGTGAGGTGGTCCTTCATGTAGGCGGAACGTCCGCCTTCGCCCGTGCTCTCCTCGACAGGCCAGAAGCGCCCGCCGCGGGACAGCACGTTGAGCACCTTGGGCCATTCCTCGGCCGTGACAGCCTTCTCCCAAGCTGCGGGCAGCTCGTCGAGCGCCTGAACCTTCACGTCCTCGCCGGAGACGTCGGCCACCGGCTCGGTGTCGTAGGCCAGGTTCGCCACGGCCTTCAGGAAGAAGTCGCAGGCGTCGTTCAGCGGCCACATCTTCCCGTCGGCGCCCTCGATGGCGTCCTCGCCGAAACCGGGCACGCCGCATTCCTTCGCCACGTCGACGATGAAGGCCTCGTAGCTGGCGTAGCGCCCGTCGTCCAGCTGGACGGTCTCGGGGGTCTTGGCCGGCCAGCGCACCGCGTTGCCCTTGCCCTTCCAGTAGCCCTCCTGCGTGACCACGCCGAAGCTCTCGAAGGGGTTCGTGTCGGGCACGAGGTAGTCGGCCAGGCTGGCGTGCTCGCCCACCACCACGTCGCACGCGATGTGCAGCGGTATGATGGCCGGGTCCTTCAGCCGGTCGATGATGGCGTCGCGCATGGCGCCCGAGGACGCCTGGAGCGTGTCGGTCATCCACGAAACCAAGATCTTTGCTTGGTAGGGATAGGCCATGGCGGCCGAGACGAGCGCCTGGTTGTCCGAGCCGCTCGGATGGCTGTACCACGGCAGCCGTGCCTTCGGATCCTTTTCGCCGGCGGCGACGCGGTTCTTGTACTCGTCGGTCTTGTCGAACGTCTTGCCGGTGCGTGAGATGTACGTGGCGTTCTTGGCCGAGACGCCCGGCTTGTCCTTGACGGTTGCCAGCTTGTACTGCGTTCCGTCTGCCGAGGTCTTGGCTGATACGCGGCGCGACATGGTGCCGCCCACCATCTGGTTCGATCCTACCATGGCGTTAAGGAACAAGTAGGCTGCCAGGCCGTTCACGCCGGTGGCGTTGGCCGTCGAACCCAGGCCCGCTGCGGACGATTTCACGCCGTGCGAGGCAAATTCCCTGGCCACGTTGGCGATGGTATCGGCGGGCACGCCGGTGATCTCGGCATACTCGTCGAGGGTGCTCGCAAAGGCCTCGTCCTTGAGGAAGAGGTAGCTTGCCCGCACCTTGATGCCGTTGACCTCTTCTTCGAACTCGATGTCGCCGGCGGTGGCCTGCGTGTGCACGGCGGGCTGGCCGGTGGCGGGGTCGACAACCACGTAGTACGTTGGCTTGGTCGTTGCCTTCGGATCGGCCTCGGGCTCTTCGAGGCCCGCGTCGGCCGGGCGCATCATCTTGCGGAAGTTGGGATGGCCCTCGTCGTCGATGACCAGGTAGGAAGCGCTGGTGTAGGAGGCGTAGCCCCCGGCCACGGCAGCCTTCTGGTTTGGAAACGACAGGTAGACGGTGTCGTTCGCGTCGTTCTCCATCATCCAGCGGATCATGCCGAGCGCCAGCGCGCCGTTTGTTGCCGTCTTGATGGGATGCCAGGTGATGTTCTTGTCGAGGGGGTTGCAGCAGCCGTTGCCCAAAACAGGGTCGAACACGTCCAGCTTGCAGGTGCCCCGATGCACATTCTCAAGCGTGCGCTTGGCTATGCCTTGGAAGCTCTTGCCGTTGGAGCCGGGCTGGGTGCCCAGCCATAGCACGTACTCCGCGTCCTCGATATCGGGCTGGACGCTGGCGGACGAAACCTGAAAGTGCGAACTCGCACTTGCGGAGCCGCCTCAAGTGGAGCCGTGGCCGTACTGGTTGATGGTGCCGAAGTTGCTGGAGAAACGCGTGCCGATGGTGGTGCGGCCATCACCACGCCCTCCCAGGAACACCACCTGGTTCGATATGGGACCCAGATCGGGCTGATCGGGGTTCATGGGCGTCTCCGTGTCGTGGAGCGCCTTGAAGCCCTCGATGTCCTGGTTCTCGCCGATGTCGGCGAACAGCTTGCCGCCTTCCGTGACCTCCGTGATGAGCTGGTCCCACGTAATGGGCCTCCACTTGCCCTCGCCGCGCTTGCCCGCGCGCTTCAGCGGCACGGTCACGCGGTCGGGCTGCGAGTAGCCGTCCTGGGTTCCCTGCCCGCGGCCGCATACCGTGGCGCGCACGATGTTCCCCTTGCCATGGGCGAAGCTCATGGTGCGGTACGCTTCCTCGAGGGGATCCTCGAAGTTCAGGTACGGATACGCGCAGCTGGGATGGTACGGGTTGCCGCCAACCGACAGCAGGCGGCCCGATGCGCGATCGAGCTTCAGCCGGTTGCCGCACGAGCTGTAGCAGCCGAGGCACGCGCTGTTGCGCACGATGACGTCCTCGTTGACGGTCACGTCCCCCGTCTTCGGGTCGATGGTGGCCTCGACGGGGTTCCCATGCTTCTGCTCGGGAAACGCGGTCTCGTCGGCGAACGCCCTTCGGTCAGGGGCTGCAAGGCCCGCGCCGGCGACCGACAGCGCTCCCAGGCCGCCAGCGGCTTTCAGGAAACTCCGTCGATCGAGGTTGATCGTTGCCATAACTCCCTCCTTCTCCTCCTTCGGTTCGCCGGCTGCTATGCGGCCGGCGCCCCCATCTTGCGCTGCTCGCGAGCCGTCGCCATCCCCACGTTGCCGTGAATGTTGCCGGGAGGGGTTCCCCGAACATGGTCACAATGTGACTATTTCGCTGAAAGCGCAGGTGGAAGGGTTGGGCACGCCACCCACAAACAAGGGGTATTGCGTTACCATTTCCCTGGAGGGAGGGGGATCGTGGAAGCTGATCCCCGAACGTGCGTAACAGGGGGCGATCAGATGGCTCGGTATCTGGCAAGCTGCATGGCGACGTATCGGAAGCAAGCGCTCGGGCTCGGGCTCTTCCTGGCATGGAACTACTATTCGTTCTTCTCGTGCGGGCTCGTGCCCGTCACGCGCATCATCAGGAGCAGCGAGCGCGTATGGATGTGGGTGGGCTTGCTCGTGGCGCTTGCCTCGGTGGTGCTGCTTCTGGTCTCGGCGCGCACGTCGTTGGTAGAAAGGCGGTGGTTCGGCGTGGCGGCCGCCGCCTTCTCGACGGCAGGCACCGTTATCGTGTGGATGGGGTTCGTGGAGGCCGGCACCTACGAGGCGCCTTCGGCGGTGGGCGGTATGCTGGCCGGCGTGGGCTTCGCCATGATGGCCATGGTCTGGGGCCACCGTATGAGCGGGTACAACGAGGCGGCCATCGAGTTCTCGGTGCCCGCCTCGTTCATCGTGTCGTTCCTGGTATACTTTGCGCTCCTGGCGCTCAAGGGGCCGGCGTCTTTCGTGGTCGACGCGCTCCTGCCCGTTGCATCCATGTACTTCGCATTTCGCTCGGTGGACTGGGGGGACGAGGAGGCCGTTCAGCCCTGCGTAGACGGCAGGCGCATGGGCGGCAAGGAGCTTGGGTTCGCGCTCGCCGCCATCGCGACGCTCTGCCTGCTGTTCGGCATGCTGTGGTTCCAGTTTTCGTACTTCCGTCTGCTTTCCACGCCGAACGTCATCGGCGACCGGTTCTTGCACTATCTGGTGCCGTTCTCGTGCTCGTCGGTGTTGTCCATTGTGGCGCTCGTGTTCTGCCTCCAGCTTTCACGATACTTGAACTTCACGCTCATGTTCCGCTGGGGCCTCCCGCTGCTCCTGCTCGGCTACGTGCTGTTGTTCCGTGACTACGATGATCCCGTGCAGCGGATCGTGGCGTACACGGCGAACTTCATCGGCATGTTCGGGGTGCAGTTCACGTTGTGGATCGCGACGCCGAAATACGTGCGGCGCTCGGGCCTGCCGTCGTCCGTGCTGTTCGGCGGGCTCATGGCGGCCGAAGGGGTGGGTATCTACTTGGGAACATGGTACGGGCTTTCGGTGATCGACGGCGTGACGGCGGCGAACGTGATGAGCGAGACGCTGCTGTTCTTCGTGGGCGTGCTGCTCGTGGCCATGGTGGTGGGATTCAACCCGCGGTGGTCGTTCTTCCGCACCAAAGGGCGGTGGGTGTCGGGCGAAACGGGGGATGCGGGCGGCAAGAACGGCGGAGCGTATGCCGACTCGGCCGCCGACGACATCGCGCACCTGTTCGTGAAGCAGGCAGGGGAGCTGCAGCGCAGGTACGGCCTGTCGAGCCGCGAGACCGAGGTGGCGGCCTTGCTGCTGGCCGGGCGCAGTCGCCCCTACATTCGCGACGAGCTGGTCATCTCGCTCAACACGGTGCATTCGCATGTCAGCAACATCTATGCAAAGTGCGGCGTGCACTCGCAGCGGGAGTTCATGGACTTGCTCGCCGCACCGCGCGAGGGCGCAGCCGGCGCAAGGCGCGACGAGGTGGAGGGATAGGGGTCAGCCGTACCGCTCGATCAAATCGATGACCTGCTGCTTGGAGTGGAGGTCGGTCTTTTCCAGGATGCGGCGGATATGGGTGCGTACGGTGCTCTCGGATACGAAGAGGGCTTCGGCGATCACCTTGGCCGAGCGGCCGCGGGCCAGGAAGGGCAGCACCTCGGCCTCGCGGCGGGTGAGGCCGTAGTCCTCGGCGATGGCGGCGTAGAGGGCCTGCTCGGCATCCTCGCC